>Ga0187894_10002235_pt1 | contig 23350 bp, 18 predicted proteins | sample GBC1701081metaG_FD_136650 | JGI IMG/M metagenome (GOLD analysis project Ga0187894, IMG submission 136650) | White microbial mat communities from a lava cave in the Kipuka Kanohina Cave System on the Island of Hawaii, USA - GBC170108-1 metaG ... | reverse complement strand
CCTCGACCTGAATATGCTCTATCTGGTGACGCAGGTGGCGGTCTACAACAGCAGTGGCACGAAAGTGGCGCAGACGGATTACAGTTATGACAACTACACGGTCAAAGGCGGCATGGAGACTTACGGGCTGATTTCGGCGAACTATCCGCCGGGGCATACTTCGACCTTCGACCAGAATTATCCCTATCGCGGCAACCTGACGGGGGTGACGAGTTCGATTACGATTGGCGGGGCTTCGATTTCGCGCTACACGAAGTATGACATCTTCGGCAACGTCACGGAGGCGGATGTCAGTTGTTGTCAGGTCAAGACTTTCAATTATCGCACCGACGCTTTAACCTCACCGGATTATTATTCGCAGCCCTACTCAGCCATTAACGGCAGAGACGGCACGACGCCGTTTTTGAAGACGAAATATACCTACGACTTCAACACCGGCTTGACCACCAGCGTAGTTGATCCGAGTAACCTGACAACCAGTTATCAATACGATGCAGCGTGGCGGGTGCAGCGCGTTGATTTGCCGGGCGGCGCGTACACCACCAGCACGGTGGAGCAAATCGCCAACGGCAACGACCAGTTGGCAGTAACGCAACAATCCACTTACACAGAGAACGCGGCGCAAAAAATTCTGACCGCAAAGAGTTGGTTCAACGGCGCGGGACAGGTGTTGCGGAGTGGCAGCGCCGCTGGCAGCGCCCCAAGCAATTATGACAGCGTTGAAACTCGCTACGATGGCTGGGGCAGAGTCTTGAAACAGTCGAACCCCTATGTCGGCGACAGCAACGGCAACGGCTCGCCTTCGTACTGGACGACCAACGCCTATGATTTGTTGTCGCGGGTAACGCAGGTGAGCTTGCCGGACAATCAGACGATTCAGACGGCTTACAACGGCACAACCGTGACGGTGACCGATCAGGTCAATCGCCAACGCCAGAGCGGCACGGACGGCTTGGGCAGATTGACCAGTGTGACCGAGCAAGACCCGGCAAGCGGCACGTTGAACTGGACGACGAGCTACGGCTACGACACGCTGGATAATCTCACCAGCGTCAATCAAGGCGGGCAGACGCGCTCGTTCAGCTATGATGCGTTGTCGAGAATGACGAGCCAAACGACCCCGGAAGCCGGCACGGTCAATTTCACCTACAGCGATGCCGGAACGATTCTCAAACGCACCGATGCCAGGAGTGTGGAGACGCACTACAAGTACGACTCGTTGAATCGGTTGCTACAGGTGTGGTACACCGGCTTGGGTGGCGATGATGCGGGAACGGTCAGACCGGCGCTGCCTGCCGGAGTCGCGGCAACGCCCGAGGTGACAATGGCTTACAACAATTTCACCACCGCACAGGTGGGCAACGGACAAATCAATCAGCTGACCGATGCTGCCGGAACCGAGAGCTACAGCTATGACAGCTTGGCACGAGTGGCAAGCAAGACCCGCGTCATGGACAGTCGCACCTATCAGTCGCAGTATCTCTACAACACCGCCGGACAACTGACGACCTTGATTTATCCGTCGGGCAAGCGACTGCGGATGAATCACGACACCAGAGGCAGGATGAGCGGGCTGGACAAGGTGGATTCGGCAGGCAATGTCTTAGCGCAATATGTGACAACCGTTGGCTACAACACTGCCGGACAGACGACTTCCTTCACTCTGGCGAATGGGGTCAATGAGACCTATGGCTACAGCAATGATCGCTTGCAGTTGACCAGTCAAACGGCGGTCAAAGGCGCTTCAACCCTGATGAGTTTGACCTACTCATATGCCGCCTCAGCAGGGGCGAGTGGCGCAACCACTACGGTCGGTAACAGTAGTCAGTTGATCGGCGTCAGCGGCACAGTCAACGGACAATCGCGCAATCAGGGCTGCACCTATGACAATGTGGGCAGACTCAGCGCCGCATCAGGTTGGAATACCTCGACGAATCGCCGCTTTGTCTATGACCGCTTCGGCAATCGCACGGCGAGTTATGATGCTACAAGCGGCGGCACACAGTTGCAGAATATCGCCATGGCCTTGACCAGCAGTGTTGCCAACAATCGCATCGCTACAGTCAATGCCGTCAGCTATAGCTACGATGCCAGTGGCAATCTCACAGGCGATGGAGCGTACAGCTATCAGTTAGGGGCATTCCATTTTCACGTAAGCAACAAGGATTTTCATTATTGCAACAAGAGCAGCCGTTTTGACTTATTGATTTGAATCAAGGCTGCTCGATGTCTCAAAGTCGAATGTCGTTCCATCTGTGAAAACTGCATGGACTTATGGCAAAAATCGGTTGCCGGACGGAAATTGTCCCCCTGCCTGGTTTTGCCGCCCCGCTTACTCAATGCCTTTGAATTGCTCGAAACTCTGACCGCTGGCAAAAAAGATGATCGAACCAACGAACAGTCCCGTATTAACCATAACCGCAAGACTGAGAATCGCCCATCCCACCACACGGCGGGAATGCAGATGATAGCCGATGTTGAAAAGGGCTGGCACGGCAATCGGCAGATTGTAAATGCCCAGCGCCAGTAGTGTAATGCCTAGCCAGCCATTGAGGATCAGCGTCGTCCGCCCATACGGTTCGTTTCCGGCAAGCAACTTTCGCGTGTGCAGGATGAGCCACCATGAAGGCACAGCTATAGCTATACCGATCAGGTATAAGACCGGAAAAGCGCCTCTCAGAGTTCCCGTCGCCAGTTTCGTCGTCACCGCCAGAAGGTGTCCAAACGCCATAGCGCCAATCGTAACGCCGAAAAACAGATTCATCGCCGCCAGGATGCGATAGCGGCTTGAGATAGTTGAATGACGGTGACGGTAGAGCAGAATGATGAGCGCCAGCAGGGCGAAACTCATTGCCGCCGTCAGCCATTTGCTTTCGTCCACAATGAGCGCCGTGATTTGCTGGCTCATTCCCTATAACCTCACTATGCGGATTTGCTTATGTTATTGAACGTAGGGAGCTATTCAGAAGTTTCAGGCAGTCTCTTCAATCGCATCCACAACGCCGACAATCGCCGAATCAATCGCCGCGCCCGGTTTGCCGGTGGCGGCGGTTGAAGCAGACCAGCCTTCGCGGACGACAATCACAAGATCGCCAACGCCGGAATCAACCGAATCGAGCGCCAGAAGCTCATCACCGGCATTCGTGCCGTCGAGATGAACCGGCTGCACAATCATAATGCGCCCGCCTTCGTAGCGTTCATTCTTTTGCGTGGCAACGACATTGCCGATTACTTTTGCGAGAAACATAGGCTACCGGGAATCAGGATTCCGATTTTTCAGTAAATACCGTGTCAACAATGCCGACAATCGTGCAATCGGTCGGCACAGGCGTCGGGTCGAAAGGAAACGACGCCTCTTTGCCGCGACACCAGAAGATCACTTCACCGACGCCTGCACCGATTGAATCAATGGCAATCATGGTCTTTCCGGCATCTTCGAGTTGCGCGTTGAGCGGCTGAATAACCAACAGCTTGCGCCCCGAAAGCGTATCATTTTTAACCGTCGCCACGACCGTGCCAATTACTCGTGCCAGGTGCATAGTTGCTGAGTCTAGCAGGACTCAATGAAAAGTCCAGTAGAAGCGGAGGAAAGCAAAAGCGCCATCAACATATTCTTATTTCGGCGCAACCGGAACATCCTTCTTCGTAGTTATGGGTTCGCCCGCTTCTTCCAATGGCGTGACGAAATTATAAAGGCGCGGCGCAAGTTTCCCTTTTCTGCCAAGCAGGGGGTCAAATTCATAAGAAGTCACTGAGCAGTTGGCAATATCTTCGCGGCGGTCAGCATCAAGAATTTGGTCTTCGGTTAAACGCTCGAAGAGATAGCGAAAGCAGTTGATAACGACCTGATGCGCGACAATTAAAACGCGCTCGCGGCGATATTCCCGTGTAATCGTGTCATTGACGCTGCGGAGTCTGAGAATAATATCGCACCAGCTTTCGCCGCCCGGCGGACGATGATAGAACTTGCCGAGCGCCGAATACGCCTCTGCCTGTTCAGGATAGACCTGACGAATGCCGGCTTTGGTCATGCGGTCAAAGATGCCAAACTCTTTTTCGCGCAACCGTTCATCAAGAATGAAGGGAATATCAGCCACATCAATGGCGGCGTGTTCAAGCAGCAAGGCGGCGGTTTCGTGAGCGCGTTTGTAAGGCGAAACCAATGCTACGGTCGGGCGTTCTTCGTCCGGCAAACTGCCAAACCATTGCCCAAGCGCCGCCGCCTGCCGCCTGCCAAGTTCCGAAAGCGGTATATCGGCGTCGCGGTGCGCCGTCTCAATCGTTGGGCTGCCTAAGGCTTCAGCAGCGGCGCGAGCCACATTGCCGGCGCTTTCACCGTGCCGGATTATCCAGATTATATCGGGCCATTTCTGCGATTCCCTGTGCGGATGCTCCATTCAATTCCCCCTCGTAATAGTCCGTAGTGCTTAGTCCGTAGTCCGTAGTTGGTGGTCAATAGTTTTGCTCTTCGTGAATAGATTTCAGCAATTTTTGTAATCCAACGAATGACCAATGACCAATGACAAAACTACGGACTATTGCTGTCTTAGTTTTTCATCAAGCCCGGTGAGTGAGCCGTTGACTTTTTTATAGAGCGATTCAATCTGAGCGCGGCGCGATGTAGCGGTTGACGCACCCGGATCATAGCTGGCGATATAGAATTCAAGCGCGTTCTTATCGTCGCCCGCTTCTTCCGTCGCAATTGCCAGATGCCAGAGCGCGTTTTTCCGTTCGGCGCTGGGTAGGTAATTCTCTACCGATTTGGTTAAAGCCCCGATAGCGGCGCGGCGTTCGCCCTTTTTAAACAATGCCCAACCGAGCGCGTCATAAGCGCGACCAAGAAAAACGGCGCGGCGACCGGCGCGGTTAAGCAGCGGCGCATCGCGCATGGAATTATCCGGCTCGGTGGCGGCGTCCGCCATCGCAACGGCGCGTTGCGCCAAGTGCTCCGCCGCCTCCAGCGCGATACTCGCTTCGGTTAATTTGCGCGACGCCCAGAGCATACGAAATGCCTGTCTGCCATCATCAAGCGTCGTGAAGGTGGTAATCGCTTTGAGCAATTCATCCATGCCTGCAAGTCCGGCATCGCTACCGGCAGAGAGAGCCGCGTTTGCTGCGGGCGACTCTTCACGAGTGCGACGCGGGCGGGTTACGACTGACAAATTCTCTTCGCTTTTATTGGCTTTCGCCGTTGCCGATTTGCCGCCGGCTGTTCGTTTCGTCTCCGGCGGGCGCTTTGCCGCCGCCGCTATCTCAACGAATTTATCAATGCGCCCCAAGTCTTCCGCTAGACGGTATTGCAAACTGGTGGTCGGAAATTCATTGAGGAAGAGTGATGCCTGTCGTTCCCGTTCAAGCAATAAGTCGAGGCGTTGTGACCGCGCTTTGGCAACGCCGCCGAGCGTCGTTTCAAATTCACCTTCCGCTGTAATCGTAAAACTCTTTTTCAATACATCTATCGCTTGCGTATAGCCGTCAAGATTCATCAAGGCTTTAACCAGTTCAAAGTTGAGCGTCGCAAAGTCGCCAAGTTCTTGCGCCTTAAGCATGGCGACAAGCGCATCGCCATATTTCGTTTGTTGGGCGTCGGCGTTTGCCTTAGCGATGAATGCCCAGGCGTAACGCGGCGCGACGCGGGCTGCCTGTTCAATCAGTGGTCGCGCCAAATCGGGTTTTTTCTTGCTGAGAAAGTAAAACGCCTGTTGCAGCAGCACTGCATAATTTTGCGGCTCAAGTCGCAACGCCTCCTGAAACGAGCGAGCGGCTTGACCGTCCTCCCCCTGTGCATATTGGGTAATCGCCAGCCCGCCGAGCGCCGCCGCATCATCAGATTTAATCTTCAAATGGCGACGGTAAAAATCTGCGGCACGCGGATAATCGCCCATCGCTCGCGTTAAATTGGCGATATTCAGATTGGCAAATTCATCGTTCGGGTCGAGTTCGATGGCTTTCTCATATTCGGCGAGCGCATCATTCAAGCGCAGATTGATTAAATAGGCGTTGCCGAGTCCGTTGTGAGCGCGATGATCTTGCGGCGCGAGTTTGACCGCCTGTTCCAAAATCCGCACCGCTTCTATGGGCGCTTCAATCTGCACATAAAAGAAGCCAATCTGTACCAGTCGGTTGACTTCTTTTTCAAAGCGCGGTTCAAACGCTTGCATCAATTCAACGGCTTCAACGCGATAGCCAAAAGTTCCCATCGCTATGGGCATCGGAAAGATGAATTGATCAAAAATTTTGTCGGTGATGGGGTCGGGTGCAACTCTCAAGACCGCTTTGAAATCTTTAGCGGCGAGTGGCGGGCTGCCTTCGCGGAGATGCAGTTCGCCGCGTGTGGCATATTCGCGCATCAACAAGTCGCGGGCTTTCGGCTCCAATTCTGTACCGCGTTGTGTAGTCAGCAATTTTCCCAGCGCGTTGATGCGCTTCTGCGCCGTCGCCATAGCGCGAATGCGCTCAAGCGTATCGGCGGATGATGTTTCCGTAGCGTCTGTTTCAGACGGCTTCGGCGCGTCGGTTTTAACGGTTGGTTTCGTTGGCGGCTTTTTGCCTGCCGGTCGCTTTTGCTGAAAGGCGGCGGCATTACTGACGACAACTTGGCTGATAACGAGAATGGCTATCAACAACAGATGATACGAACCTTTGTAAATTACTCTCATTTATACTTCCAAAACGTAAACAAAAATCGTTCAACGCCAAGCCTAAAATTGTTTGGCGCTCATTGCTTGTGCATGAACCGGCAGGATGCGCCCGACGCGATTTGACGGCATCTCAAGACCAAGAATAGAAGCAAGCGTCGGAGCAATGTCGGAAGGCGAGCTTTCCATCTCATAGCGTCCCGCTTGAATCCCCCTGCCATAAAAGATTACCGGGACGTGCGTATCGTAATTATAGGGCGAGCCGTGCGTGGTAGGGAGATTGCCTTCGGTCACGAACATAAACGGCTTGGTAACAATCCACACCTCGCCGGAACGCTGGCGATTGAAGCCATTGACGACGCGGCGGGCAATCGGTGTGGCGGGCATTCTGCCTTCGACAATCTGCGTCCGCGTGTAGTAGTTGACAACCCCCGGAACCGTCATTGCCGCGTCACCTGCAACGCCTTCAATTTCAGCCGGATTGATTTTGCGTTCGGCAATCAATTTCGGGTCAAGATAGAACTGATCATTAACAAACCCTTGCACCCAGTTCGCTTCGCCGTATTTATCATTTAAGGCTTTCTTCACCGTTGCCAGTAGATTACTCCCTGATATGCGTCCGGCGTCAAATCCTAATGACTGGGCATATTCCGGTATCGGGCAAACGCCGTGATCGCCGGTCACTGCAATAATCGTATTGGCGAGTCCCACTTTGCGGTCAATATAATTCAGGAAATCGGCAATCGTGCGGTCTAGGCGAATATAGGTGTCGAGAACTTCCTGACTATCGGGACCGTAAGAGTGACCAATGAGGTCAGGCGTTGAAAAGCTGACGCTCAACAAATCGGTGAAATTATCTTCGCCGAGATGTTCAACTTCGATGGCGGTCTTTGCAAAATCGGCAAGGTGTTCCGACGCAAAAGGCGTGAGGTCAAAAATCGAATAGTAATTCGCGCCCGGTTTGGCGTCGCCGCCGGTAATCGTATAAGGAAATCCCGCGCCCAACAGAGTTTTCTGCAATGGTAAATTCTTTGCCTGCGCTCTGGCGTAACTGGCTTCCGATAAAACCCTGTCCCATGTCTTGCCGAAGTATTTATCTATGTTGTTCTTCGTATTGAACTCTTTAACCCACGCCGGAAGTTCTTTGAAGTAGTAATCGCTCGATACAAAGCCGCCTTCCGCAGGCACAAACCAGAATGCGCCGTTGGGTCGTTGTCCACCGGGAAGCACCGCAGAACGGTCTTTTTGCGAAATCGCAACTACCTTCGATTGAAAGTTGTTCGACATCCGCAGCTGGTCGCCAATCGTTGTGCCAATCAGACAACGCGGACTTGCCGCGCCAGTCTGTGTTTTCGCCCCGGCATTGGTAAGCAGATGCGCTTGCAGGTCAGACACCATGACGCGAATCTTGCCGGTTTCGCGGTCAAACCACGCATTGCCGACGATACCATTTTGCGCCGGTATGGAACCACTGGCAATTGCCGCATGACCGGGCGCGGTATAGGTCGGCACAAAATCATAATTGGCATTGGTAAAGACCGCGCCTTCCAGTAAACGGCGGAACCCGTCTTTGCCGAAGAGGTCGCCAAAGCGTTCGAGAAAATCGGCGCGAAACTGGTCAACAACAAGTATCAACACGAGTTTCGGCTTGGCAGCCGTCGCCGGCGGGCGAACCGCTGGACGGCGTTGTTGAGCAGCCAGTGGCATTGAGGCTGAGAAGAACAGCAGCGCCATAAGCAGGGCGGCGAATGATTGAACCGTTTTTTTGTAAGACATGATTTTCCTTTACGCGGATTGATTAGAGAAAAAAGCTAATTCAGAGGCGGGAAGCCTGTCAAACCTGATGCGACATTTGCCAGTTGACGCTAACGCTTGCGCCGCCTGGATTGTCTCGCTTTGACTGAAGAAATGAGGGAGAAAAAGGCTTTGTCCTGTATGATGATTTATCAATGAATGGAACTTTAATTATCAATAAACCGGAAGGCTGGACTTCGCATGATGCCGTCGCCAAACTGCGGCGCATTTTGGGAACGCGCAGAATCGGACACACGGGAACGCTTGACCCGTTTGCCACCGGTGTACTGGTCGTCTGCATTGGCGCGGCAACCCGGCTTGTGCAATTTCTTGTCGGACTGGATAAAGAATATATCGCCACTGTGCGGCTCGGCTTCGCCACCGACACACAGGACTTGACGGGCAGAGCTATAACCGAGTGGCAATCGCCAATGCACCTAAAGCCGGAAGATGTTCACAACATAGTAAATCAATTTGTCGGCGAACAGATGCAAATGCCGCCGATGTTTTCCGCGAAAAAGATAGACGGTGAACGACTCTATGAAGCAGCCAGACAAGGGCGCGAAATCGAGCGTCAACCTGTGCCGATAACCATTTATGAGATTGAGCTATTGCCGGACAATTTGTTGAAAGAGAATGCCGACGGCACAAGAGATTTCCAGATGCGGGTGCGCTGTTCATCGGGAACATACATTCGCACGTTAGCGCATGACATCGGCGCAAAACTGGCTACAGGAGCGCATCTGGCGGCTTTGCATCGCACTGCTGTCGGGCATTTCAGGATTGCTGAGGCGTTGTCTTTAGCGGAAGTCGAAGCTAAAAAAGCAGCAGGCACAATAGAAAAAGATATAGTCAGCTTATCAGCGTCCGTCAGCCATCTGCCGCGCCTGGTATTGACGGCTGCTGAAATTCAACATATCGCGCACGGCAGAGCCATTCGCGCCGATAAACCAGCTTTTGCACAGCAAACGATTCGCCTATGTGATGCGAGCGATACCTTGCTGGCGCTTGGCGAATATGATGCACTGCGACAGCTTATCAAACCGCGTGTGGTCTTTATCAATCAAACAGCATAGAATACGGCTGTTCCAATCGTAGCGCAGAGGTGAAGTATGAGTACGGTCGAAAAAGCCTTAAAAAAATATATCGAATATCCTGAAAGTGATGGCGAACCGATGGGCGAAACCGATAAACACCGAAGATTGATTACTGAGTTGATTCTCACCCTCGAATTCTTCTTCTTACGCAAAAAAAACGTCTATGTCTCCGGCGATTTGATGATGTACTACGAAGAAGGCAATCCTGCGAAAGTCATCTCTCCCGATGTCTTTGTCGTCTTCGGCGTACCGAAAGGCGAACGCCGCATCTATAAATTCTGGGACGAAGGTCGCTCGCCCGATATTGCCATCGAAATCAGTTCGCGCAAGACGTGGAAGGAAGATTTCGACAAGAAGATGAAGATTTATGCAGAGCTAGGCATCAAGGAGTATGTCATCTTTGACCCGGAGTATCCGCGCCGCAGGCGGGCGTTCAATGCGTATCGGTTGAGCGGTAATCGCTACATTGAATTGTTGATCAGCAACGGGCGAGTGAAGAGCAATGTATTGGGGTTGGAATTGGTGGACACGGGCGAGACGTTACGCTTGTACAATCCACGCACGAAGAAATTTCTGCCGACCGAAGCCGAACGAGTTGAAGCCCTGTTGCAATCGAAGAAAGCCTTGCAAGAATCGAAGGCAAAGTTGCAACGCCTTGAAGCTGAACGACAGGCGGAAGCCGAAGCACGGCAGAGAGCCGAGCGTGAACTGGAACAATTGCGCGAAGAATTGCAAAAGCTCCGTAACAAAAAATAGGTATAGGTATTCATTATAGTTGAAATTGATGGCGCATTATTGCCCTGTTCGTAGTTAAATGCCGGACATAAATTTGGTTTGCGGTCTTTACATCACACAGCGCGGATTATATTCTTGTTTTCCGCTTCGCTGACAAAATAATCATTTTTCAAGCTGGCGACAATTTCATATCAAATGAACAACCGTTTTCGTACTGTTGTCATGCGGTTATTTTACTTACTCCTATTCTTCTGTCGGTACTTTTAATGAAGGAGAATCCAAAATGTCAATCGTTACCCCCGTTTTGAATAGCCGCTACAAAATCTTGAAAGAGATTGCTAGCGGTGGCATGGGAGCAGTGTATGAAGCAGAAGATTTAACTCCTATCAAGCAGGATGATGCGCCTCTTTTTAACAAAGTCGCGGTCAAAGAGTATAGAATTTCCGGTGAAAATTATTATGATGAAACGACGCGCAATTACTATCGGAAAGCCTTTGAACATGAAGCCCGTCTGCTCGAAACCTTACAACACGACTGTCTGCCAAGATTTATTGACCATTTTGCAGAAGGGGATGGACTATTTTTCGTAATGCAGTTAATCGAAGGTGATGATCTATGGAAAGCTTCACGCAAACGCCAGTTTTCTCTTACAGAGGTCTTGGATTGGGCAGAACAGTTATTAGTTGTTCTGGAATATCTGCACACCCAACAACCGCCGGTTATTCATCGTGACATTAAGCCGCATAACCTCAAGATAACACCGGAAGGAAGACTAAAATTGATTGATTTTGGTTTGGCGAAAGGCTCGGCAAAGGGCATGACCAGTTTGCCTTATCATAGTATTGTTGGCTACACGCCAAACTTTGCTTCGATTGAGCAGATTTTACGTGACAACAGTTCCGAACGAGAAACTACAGGGCAGCTTATCAACCCTGAACGAGTCCAACAATTAACCGCGGAGATAACCGATGCACGAAGCGACCTGTATTCCGTAGGTTCGACGTTTTATTATTTGCTGACGAAAGAGACGCCGCCGCAAGCAACGACCCGATTGCTTATTGACCCTTTGCGTCCTGTTCAGACTGTAAATCCGCAAATTCCGCAGCCGATTGCTGAAATCATACATAAAGCAATGCAGATAGACAGAGGCGACCGTTACAGCAGCGCCGCCGAAATGCGGGCGCACTTACAACTAGCGAGTTCTTTACTTTCCCTATCACTGCCCCATTCAACTGTTGCGGTCTCGCCATTAAGCCCTGAAAGCAAAACGATAGTCATGGGAGCGCCCTTTCAACACCTTACCTTTGAGATTTCTACAGTTGATGCCAAAGGAGAAGTCATCGGGCAGCGGCAGGGGCTGGCACGTTTTTATGCAGAGCGCCTCGATAACTCGCAATTCACGATGCTTGAAATTCCAGAAGGTAAATTCCTGATGGGAGCAAGTCGTGAGGAAGCGGAAAGTAGCAATTCGGAAAGACCGCAACATTGGGTCAATCTATCGGCGTTTTTTATGAGTCAATCGCCGGTAACGCAAGGGCAATGGCAAACGGTTGCCGAATTACCAAAAGTACAAATTGAGTTACCGAAACATCCGGCTTATTTTTCCGGTGATGACAGAGCCATTGAATCGGTGACGTGGGAAGAAGCGATGGAATTTTGCGCTCGGTTGACGCAAAAGACCGGCAACCTTTATCGCTTGCCAACCGAAGCCGAATGGGAATATGCCTGTCGTGCCGGAACTCAAACGCCTTTTCATTGCGGGGCAACAACCATGCCGAACCGGATGAACTATGACATCAATTTTCCTTATAGTATAACAGCAACCGGCAAGTCTCGCCTGGAAACTCTTGCCGAGGAAGATGTGCAGACGCGTAATGCCTTTGGCTTATGCGGTATGCATGGCAATGTCTGGGAGTGGTGTTTGGATTGGTACGGTGATTATCCCGGTTATGAGGTAACGAATCCCGAAGGACCGTCCACCGGCTTTCTTCGCATCATTCGCGGCGGCGGTTGGAATACGAGCGCCGCTGGCTGTCGTTCAGCGAGTCGCGGCATGACGCTGCCCAACAGCAGCAGCAATAACCTGGGTTTTCGTGTCGTCAGAGCCATTTTGTAGCATACTAAGCTGAAGCCTCAAAAATTCTTGGCAGAGAATAATAATGATTGAAATTGATGGCGCATCCTTAACTCTGGAACAGACCGAAGCGGTTGCCGATGGCGCAATGGTACAATTGGCTTATGCGGCGCGTCCGCGTATTGAACGCGCTCGTCAGTTTGTCGAAGCGATTGTCGCTCGCGGCGAAGTCGTTTACGGCATTAATACCGGCTTCGGCAAACTGGCGGATGTTTCTATCCCTACCGACCAATTACAGCAATTACAACTCAATCTGGTGCGCTCGCATTCGTGCGGCGTCGGCGAACCGCTTGCGGAAAGAATCGTTCGCGCTATGATGCTGCATCGCGTCAATGTTCTCGCTAAAGGCTATTCAGGCTGTCGTCTGCTGGTGATTGAAACGCTGATGCAAATGCTCAATGCCGGAGTGCATCCGGTCATTCCGTCGCGTGGCTCAGTTGGCGCTTCGGGCGATTTAGCGCCGCTTGCTCATCTGGCGCTGGTTGCCATTGGCGAAGGCGAAGCCATTTATCAGGGCGAACGCATGGCGGGCAGCGAAGCGATGAATCGCGCCAACATTCAACCGCTTAGACTGGAAGCGAAAGAAGGGCTGGCGATGATAAACGGCACCCAAGCAATGACCGCCGTTGGCTCGCTCGCCTTGCTGACCGCCGAACGCTTGGCGGATGCCGCCGACGTAACCGGCGCGTTATCATTGGAAGCCTTAAAAGGTACGCCCGTCGCCTTCGATTATCGCATTCAGGCGGTTCGCGCTCATAGCGGACAGATGAAGAGCGCCCGCCGACTGAGGGAACTGATTGAAGGCAGCGAAATCCGCGAATCGCACCGCGACCATCTGGTAGACCCGCGCATTCAGGATGCCTACTCTTTGCGCTGTATGCCACAGGTTCATGGCGCGGTGCGCGATGCGTTAATTCATGCGCGGCGTATTCTGGAAGTCGAAATCAATAGCGCCACCGATAACCCGTTAATCTTTGCCGATTCAGTGGAAGTCTTGTCAGGCGGTAATTTTCACGGCGAGCCGATTGCTTTAACGCTCGATTATGGGGCAATCGCCATGGCTGATTTAGGGACAATCTCTGAGCGACGGGTTGAACGACTGGTCAATCCTGACCTTTCCGGCTTACCGGCATTTTTGACCCCCGAAGCTGGTATCAGTTCCGGCTTGATGATTGCTCAGGTAGCAGCCGTTTCCTTGATTGCCGAAAATAATGTGTTGGCGCATCCGGCTTCGGTGACCAATCTGCCGACCTCTGCGAATAAGGAAGATCATGTAAGCATGGGCATGACTTCGGCGTTGAAATTCGCTCAGGTTGTCAAAAATGTCGAAACGATTCTGGCAATTGAGTTATTATGCGCGGCACAGGGGTTGGAGTTTTTGCGCCCGCTTCGTAGCAGCCCGCAACTCGAACGCATCTTTGCGCGAGTGCGCGAGATTGTGCCGTTTATTGAAAAAGATTCGGTGTTATCGAACTATATTGAATCGTTGACCCCGTTAGTACGGGAATTGGGCAGAGAGGCAAAGGAAGGATAGCGCCGGGCGCGGCAAGTCACCTACGGTCTGGGGGCTGAATGGATTAGCTACTACTTGGGGGCAAGAGGCTAATCACGCACCACAGACAACTTACCGCGCTTCCTGTTTAACCGAATATGGCTATCGCGGCGTGATAGACACACAACAGCGAGTAGACGCTGACCGCCATTAGAATAGCGAATCGCGCCGTCTTTTTATGCGAGTAGTTGTAGAAGATGACCATACAAAGCGCGGTCATAAACATCTTCACCAGAAAGAAGAGGACGGCGCTTTGTTCAAGCAAAACTTCCATGAAGGGGTTGCCTTCGGCGGCAACGCCGCGACTGATGTGCTGCACCGTGGCAACTGCATCAAATCCCGACATGACCAGAACCATTACAACATAAAAGAACATTCGCCGATTATAGAAGACTACTTTCGCGGGGGACATCATCATATCAACCTCTTCTATCAATTTCAGGTGTTGTAACGCTAAAGACTGCATACGGTTTCCAGATTTTTTACTCCAACTGTTTCTAACAAGCTAAAGATACTATGAAAAAATCGCCGAATCAATTCCCTAAAAGGGTACTTTTTCGACTTTTTTTTATTTTTTTCATCAGTAGCTTTTTCTGGTCTCAGCAACTGATCATTTATCGTCGTTGCTTGCTTCTATCTTCACCCTACTTGCTCTTTATCAATAAGGCAAATCATCTGCGTCTGATCCGCCACTGGCGACCATTCAATGGCAGGGCAAATGGAATGCCGTTCGAGTACTGATTCCTGATTCACCTGCTTATAACTGGCAGGGCGCGTCCGGCTGTTGTAGTATCGAATTTCACAAATCATCTTAAAATATAGCGAAAGGAATCTCATCTCATGACTGCTTCACTCAACAAACCACTGGCACAGGCTGACCCGGAAATTGCTGCTATAATAGCCAGAGAGGAACGCCGCATCGCTTACAATCTGGAAATGATCGCTTCGGAAAATTTCGTCTCCGAAGCGGTACTCGAAGCGATGGGTTCGGTGCTGACCAATAAGTATGCCGAAGGCTATCCGGCAAAGCGGTACTACGGCGGCTGTGAATTTGTTGATGAAGCCGAAAATCTCGCCCGCGACCGCGCCAAACAAATCTTCAATTGCGAACACGTTAATGTGCAGCCGCATTCCGGCTCACAGGCAAATCAGTCAGTCTATCTCAGCGTCTTGAATTATGGCGACACCGTTTTAGGCATGAGTCTGGCGCACGGCGGACACTTGACACACGGACACCCGTTAAACTTTTCGGGGCGCAGTTACAACATCATCTCTTACGGCGTGGATAAAGAGAGCGAGTTGATTGATTACGACGAACTGGAACGACTGGCGCACGAACACAAGCCGAAGATGATTCTTTGCGGCGCGTCCGCTTATTCGCGGGTCATTGACTTTGAGCGCATCGGCAAAATCGCCCGTGATGTTGGCGCATATTCTATGGCAGACATCGCGCATATTTCCGGTCTGGTGGCGGTGGGGCTGCATCCAAGCCCGGTTCCGCACATGGATTTCGTAACCACCACAACCCACAAGACCCTGCGCGGACCGCGTGCGGGAATGGCGATGTGCCGCGAGCAGTTTCAAAAAGAGTTGGATCGTGCCGTTTTTCCGACAGTGCAGGGCGGACCCTTAATGCACATCATCGCCGCGAAAGCGGTCTGTTACAAAGAGGCGCTTGAGCCATCCTTCAAAGACTATCAGGCGCAGGTCATCGCCAATGCGAAAGTGTTGGCAGAGAGTTTGACGGATGCCGGTTTCCGCATCGTCTCCGGCGGCACGGACAACCACCTGATGCTAGTGAATGTCTTTGTGCGCGGGCTAACCGGAGCGCAAGCCGAAAAAGCTCTCGACAAGGCAGGCATCACGGTCAATAAAAACGCCATCCCCTTCGACACCAATCCGCCGATGAAGGCATCAGGCATCCGCATCGGCTCACCGGCGCTGACAACACGCGGTATGAAAGAAGCGGAGATGCAGACCATCGCCGCATTTATTACCGAGGCGCTTGCCAATCACGAAGACGAGGCGATTTTGAAAGGTATCCACGAAAAAGTAAAACAACTTTGCGAACAATTCCCGATTTACGAAAACCGACTGGTTCGCAGTCAGGCACACGCCAGCTAAATGAAGGAGTCGAGTTATGAGCAGCACAATAACGAAAGCAACGATTGAAGAACTTTATCAGGAAAAAGGTAAGGCGGAAATTGTTGATGGGGAGATCGTAAAATTTATGCCGACAGGAGCTATGCCAAGCCGTGCCGGAAGTCTAATCTATGTAAGTTTGCTGTTACATGAACGAACGGTGGGCGGGGGTCACGCCTTTGCAGACAACACGGGATTCGTTGTTACGTTACCAAATCGAGATTCATTTAGCCCGGATGCAGCGTGGTATGTAGGCAATATTCAAAGTATGAAATTTCTTGAAGGCGCTCCGGTATTTGCGGTTGAAGTTCGCAGCGAAAATGACTATGGCGCAAAAGCCGAACGCGAAATAGCAAACAAACGCCGGGACTATTTTGCCGCCGGAACCCTTGTAGTCTGGGACGTAGATTTATTGAGCGAAGAAGTAATTAAGGTTTATCGCCCTGATGCCCCTGATACTCCGACAATTTACAAACGCGGCGAGGTAGCAGAAGCAGAACCCGCCGTACCGGGATGGAAGATGCCCGTTGATGAACTGTTTCGCTAACTGTAAGCCACAATCAAAAAGATGAACGAAGTCTTTGGTCCCGACGGGTTGATTGCCCGTTATCATCTAAATTATGAATATCGCGCCGGTCAGGTAGATATGGCGCAGACGGTTCACGATACCCTCACCGATGGCGGCATTGCCTTGATTGAAGCGGGAACCGGAACCGGCAAGACCCTCGCTTATCTCATTCCGGCGCTGGCTTCCGGCAGGCGCGTCATTGTTTCAACGGCAACCAAGAGCCTTCAGGAACAACTGATTCAAAAAGACATTCCTTTCCTACAGAAGATTATTCCGCGTAAATTCAAAGCCATCTGTATGAAAGGTCGCGCCAATTACGTCTGCCTGCACAAGCTGAAAAAAGCCGATTCAACGCCAATCTTCAAAGAGCTAGATGACCTCGACTATTTTGATGAGATTCGGCGCTGGGCTGGCGAGACCAAGACCGGCGACAAAGCCGAATTGACTGATTTACCGGAGAATCTATCCTTCTGGCAGCACATTGACGCCCGCGCCGAAAATTGCTTGGGGCAGAAATGCCCGGAATTTGATAATTGCTTCATAACGACCATGCGGCAGGAAGCTCAGGAAGCCGATATTGTCATCGTTAATCATCATCTCTTCTTTGCTGACCTCGCGCTGCGCGGCGGCGATTACGGCGCGGTGCTGCCCGATTATTCGACTATCATCTTTGACGAAGCGCATGAAATCGAAGACGTTGCCGCGTCGTATTTCGGCAGCAGCGTATCGAATTATCGCATCAACGATTTGATTCAGGACGCCTCAAAATTGAGCATCACGCACACTGACGCAGCGAGCGATTTAACCGGCGCGTTGGCACGATTGGCGCAACGCTCGGATGCTTTCTGGTCTACGTTTTACACCCGCGAAAGTCTGGGACAAGAGGGGCGCTTTACTCTCAGCGAAACTCATTTCGTCGAGCAGAACGAGGAAGGCGACCTTAAACCTTCGTCTGCCGGAGATGCGTATATCGGACTTTCAACGGCTCTCAATCGCGTTGCCGGGGCGCTCGGCGTAATCAAAGACCCGCCGCCCGAAGTGGACAACTTGTTGCGCCGCGTTGAAGTGTTGAAATTTGACTTAGAGTTTATTGTCACCGCCGATGATCCGAGTTTCGTCTATTGGTATGAACGGCGCGGGCGCGGCGTTTTTATTCACGGAACGCCAATTGATGTTTCCGGTATCTTGACGGAGCGATTATTTGCCAATGTGCAAAGCGCGGTGTTGACTTCCGCGACGATGACGGCAGGCGGCAGCTTTGACTTCATCAAAGGTCGCTTGGGGATTACCGATTCCAGAGATGTAATGATTGAATCACATTTCGACTATCAGAATCAGGCAGTTTTGTACCTGCCACAACGAATGCCTGACCCGCGCAATCGGGAATACCTGAAGGCTTCGGTTGACGAGATTGTAAAGATTCTCGAAGTGAGCAATGGACGCGCTTTTGTCCTCTTTACCAGTGTTGCCGCAATGCGCGAAACCTTTGAGATGGTAGAAGACCGTATAGATTTTCCGATGTTCATTCAAGGGCAAGGCTCAAAGATTGGGCTTCTGGAACGCTTCAAAAAAACGAAGAATGCCGTCTTGTTCGCTACGTCATCATTTTGGCAAGGCGTAGATGTGCAGGGCGAGGCGCTCAGTTGTGTGATTATTCACAAACTGCCGTTCGCCGTGCCGACAGACCCGGTGGTAGCGGCGCGGCAGAAGTACATAGATGAAAGCGGCGGCAATTCGTTCTTCGATTATTCCGTGCCACAGGCGGCAATCACCTTGAAGCAAGGTTTGGGGCGATTGATTCGTTCAGCAACCGACAGAGGCGTACTTTCGATATTAGACCCGCGAGTGAGAACCAAAGCCTACGGCAGATTCTTCCTGAAAAGCATTCCCTCTTGTCACATCACAGGTAGAATTGACGAAGCGGCGGCAATCTTCAAGGAGTAAAAACAATATGTTATACTTTGGCAGAAATTATAGGGAGTAAATCAAATGGCTGCACCAATGCGCTTCACATCGAGAGATATATTGGCAATGCCTGAAGACGGCAAACGATATGAAGTTATTGATGGAGATATGTATATGTCTCGACAACCCTATAACGAGCATCAGTACGTTTGCAGTATGTTAAATGCGGAGTTGGTCTTTTGGAGCCGCGCAACCGGATTAGGAGAAGTATTTTTTGCACCGGGACTGATTTTTGCGGATGATGATGATGTAGCTCCTGACGTGATATGGATAAGTAAAGAAAGACTCGCCGATTACAAACCGGATGACCATTTTCGCGTTGCCCCGGAATTGGTTATTGAAGTTCTTTCATTCGGCAAAGAGCATGAACGACGCGACCGCGAAACGAAACTGAAACTCTATTCCCGACGTGGTGTGCTGGAATACTGGATTGCCAACTGGCGAACCAAACAGATAGAAGTCTATCGTCGAAAGCGGAATCAACTTCGCCTTATCGAAACCCTCAACGCAACAGATACGCTTACGACCCCTACGCTTCCCGGCTTTAGCTGTCTAGTGGAAATTCTATTCAAACATACAGCAATCGGTTGAAGAAAAATCTGCCATTCATTTATTTTAACGCTCGATGAAAGAAGCGGAAGCCATAAGCATCCAGTGAAATTGCCGGAAGCCCTACCGGACGCGGATTGCCTTTCCCTTCTTCAGCAAGATTCGGCGTGATGTCCGTATAGTTGCCGTTTGCTTCAATGGTTCCGGTGAACGGGCGATTCGATAAATTGATTGCCACTAAAATCTCTTCCCTGCTGTCACGCCGCAAATATGTCACTACCCGCACTTCATCGGAATTGTGCAGCCAGATGGTTTCGCCGCCGCGCAGCGCAGCGTGATACTTTCGCATCCCGACAACCTGCTGATAAAAGCGCGGAAACTCTGGGCGACGTTCGGCTATCTGCCAGAAGACCGGCAGCTTTTCAAAAAGCGCCGGCGCTCCCGATTCCGTTGTATCGCCCACTTCCATGCCGTTATAGATAAGCGGCGCTCCGTCTAAGGTAAAGACTAACGCCGATGCTGCCAATGCGCCGCGTTCTCCGAAACGCACGATGGCGCGTTTTTCATCGTGATTATCGGAAAAGCGCATATGTAAGGCGCCACGCGGAAACTTTGCCAGTTCTTCCGCCAATGTTTCACGAATCGCCGTCGCCGGTTTGTTGCCCTGTAGAACTTCCGTCAGTGTGCTGTGAAAGGGCCACGCATAATCGAGATTGAAAGCCTTAACCATCAAATCGGGCGAATGCCATTCGGCAAGCATGACAATATCGGGTTTGATTTTGTCGAGTTCGGTGCGGGCTTGTTCCCAGAAATCGGTTGGCACAAACCCGGCTACGTCGCAACGAAAACCATCAAGGTCGTATTCCCGCAGCCAATACTTGAGCATCTCGATCATATACTCGCGCAACTTCGGATTGTTGTAATTCAAATCGGCAACATCCGCCCAATCCGCTACGGGCGGGATGATTTTGCCGTTGGCGTCACGGGTGTAGAAATCGGCGTTTTTCATCATCACACAGTCCCACGCCGTATGATTGGCAACGATGTCAATGATGACTTTGATTTTGCGTTTGTGGGCTTCACTGATTAGACGTTTCAAATCGTCTTTCGTGCCGTAGTCAGGATTGATGGCGTAAAAATCGCGCACCGCATAAGGGCTGCCGACGGTTCCCTTCTTCTTCTCCTGCCCGGATGGATGAATCGGCATCAGCCACAAAATCGTAATGCCAAGTTTCTTCAAATCGTCGAGTTTCGCGGTGACGGAGTTGAAGGTTCCTTCCTGCGAGAAGTTGCGCGTATTGAGTTCATAGATAACCGCCTCGCGCACCCAATCCGGCGATTGTCGCGCCGTCTCTTTCGCGTAATCACGCTCCGGTTGTTGCGCCGTTGCGGGCGTGACGGCAGACAGCCACGGTATACAGAGAAAGAGAATAACTAACAATTTCAGGCAGCTTTGTTTCAACATCTTTTCATTTCCTTTGCGTCAGTGTCCACCGACAGCTACAGCCGTTGCAACCCGTTCATCTGTTACATCTCTAACCAGCAAAACTGATACCGCAGCAATCAACAGACTGACGCCGCCCAGCATCACTACATAAAGTGGATTGTTAGCGAATACGTGCTTCACCAGAGGTTGAAAGGTGAGCGCCGCAATGATTTCAGGAATAACAATGAAGAAATTGAACACCCCCATGTAAACGCCCATGCGAGCGGGCGGCAGAGCGCCAGACAAAATGGCGTAGGGCATCGAAAGAATAGAAGCCCACGCGATGCCGATGCCAACCATAGGAAGAAGCAGCATATTTTTATCATGAATCAGAAAGACCGACAGCAAACTGATACCACCGCAAATTAGCGAGACAGAATGAACCATCTTGCGGCTTGTGGCAGCCGCCAGCTTAGGCAGCAGGAAGGCAACGGCAAAACAAACCACAGAGTAAATAGAGAAACAAAAGCCGCCCCATTCACCACCTAAATCTTTCATAGGCTTTTGTGCAGGATCATCAAGATTGGTCACGCCGAATGCTTGTTGAGCAGTAGTTAAGCCCCAATACATCCACATACAGAATAGTCCAAGCCAGGTGAAGAATTGCACAACAGCAAGTTGTTTCATCGTTTGTGGCATTTCTTGAATTGCTTCGGTGATTTCCTTAAACAAGGAGCGAATGACCTTCAAAATCTTATTCAAGATGTTGCCTGTTCCCATCACCTCTCTACGCTTTTGTGCAAACTCTTGCAGATTTTCAGGCGGGTATTCTTTCGATGTTAAAATTGTCCATAGAATAGCAAAAAACAAAATAATAGCGCCAAGTTGAAAAGCATACTTCACGGTTAAAGGTATGCCGCTTGAGGTTTCTCCGGTAACTCCCAATTGCCTGAATATCCACGGTAACGAACTCGCTATGGCGGCTCCGGCTCCAATAAAGAAGCTTTGCATGACAAAACCTGTAGTGCGTTGTTCAAGATTTAATTTGTCGGCAACAAAAGCCCGGAACGGTTCCATGCTGATATTCACACTTGCATCAAGAATCCAAAGCAGGGTTACCGCCATCCATATGGCAGTTGAATTGGGCATGAAAAATAGAGCTATAGCCGAAAGAATTGCCCCGACAAGGAAATAAGGACGACGACGACCTAAGCGATTCCATGTCCTGTCGCTCATCGAACCAATAATTGGCTGGACAAGGAGACCCGTAAGGGGTGCAGCTAACCAAAGGATAGGGATTTCATCCGGTTTAGCGTTGAGTGTTGAATAGATATTGCTCATGTTTGCCTGTTGCAAACCAAACGCGAATTGGATGCCAAAGAAGCCGAAGCTCATGTTCCAAATTTGCCAGAAACTTAAACGGGGTTTATCCATCAGTGTGTGTCCTCTTCTTTCAGGAGTAAGGAATTGGAATAAACAATCCAGACCTAATGTGCGACTCTTTCCCTTTTCTTTGTCGCGTAGCGACGCTTTGATTTTAGCCGTGTCTTTCAAGCACGGGAACGAATTAGCAATCTGTTTTGCGTCGCGTCAGCGACGACTGAATCTAACACTGTGAATGCTTCAATCCTCGCTGACGCGACGCGATGGCTTGACGGCTGCGGTTCCGGGCGTTAAAACAACCCGGCTAAACTCACAATGTCGCTACGCGACAAAGAAACAGCCATATATTAGATCGGTTTTCCGGTGAGGGTACGATAATTTTGGAGTGCGGTAACGGGTCACCGCTTTTGCATTGAACACCAAAGCGGTGACCCGTTACCGCACTCCAAACCATACACGCAGTTGAAAACCGATCTAGGTAATGCAGAAGTCAGGAATCAGCATGGCTGCTGTACTGCGAATGTACCATTTCGAGATACTGGTTTCCCGCTTCATCGGCAATACAAACTCAAATCTTCAATAACAACATTGCGATCCAGCGACAACGCAAACATTAATGCCCGCGCCATATTGGCAACGTGAATAAAGCCGGCGCGGGGACGCTCATCCGCGCCGGTATTTTCCACATCTACAAGACCCGGACAGAGATTAAAGACGCGGATATTCGCGCCGACTTTGCGGACGTGATCGCGCACCGATTCGGCAAAACCCAGCAAGCCGAATTTCGACGCGCAATAAGACGGCACATCGGCATAGCCGCGCTTGCCCGCTTGCGACGAGATATTCACAATATCGCCGAAGTCGTGAGCAATCATACTTGGCAACACCGCTCTAACGAGTCGCATTGCGCCGCGCAGATTGGTGTCCATTACAGTATCCCAACCTGCTTCACTAATCACATCAACGGTTTCGGGAATCGCCAGCCCGCTATTGTTAATGAGCAAATCAATTGCACCAAATCGCTCAAGCGTGTAATTGACTAATTCTTGCACCTGCTCGAAATCCCGAATATCGAAACCGTAAGAAAAGACCCGTTCTCTGCCGAGTTGCCGATTGAGTTCAGCAGCCGTTTGATCCACAACATCACGCCGCCGAGAGGCTATGACAACCTTTGCGCCTGCTCGCGTCAGGCTTTCCGTAAAGGCACGACCAATGCCAGTACCACCGCCGGTAACAATCGCAATCTGTTGTGAAATCGGCTTGGTTTTCAAAAATTTGTTACTCATCGGTCGTTAAAACAACCTAAGGCGTCGGAAAATGAAAACTGACTATACCAGTGACTTTGATTGGTTTTCCGTTCAAGCTTG
>Ga0187894_10002234_pt1 | contig 23361 bp, 18 predicted proteins | sample GBC1701081metaG_FD_136650 | JGI IMG/M metagenome (GOLD analysis project Ga0187894, IMG submission 136650) | White microbial mat communities from a lava cave in the Kipuka Kanohina Cave System on the Island of Hawaii, USA - GBC170108-1 metaG ... | reverse complement strand
TGTGCCATTTTAGCAGCCTCCTTGCATTCAGGATTACAGATAGCTGCGGTGATTTTTGTACAAGAAAATACGCTCAGCTGAAACCGAACAAACTAAAAACTGAAAAGTTAAACCCAGATTAAGCAAGAGAAAGAGTAATGATTTCTCTTTTGCTTTCTTCTCTGCGGTTTCTTTGCGGGCTTTGCGTCTTTGCGTGCAAAAAGCAGTTTCACGCAAAGCCGCAAAGGACGCAAAGGAAGAAAAATAGATTAAAAAGCTCCTATGACGTAATCCCGTTTAAATCTGAAAACTCCGAAACGAATTCTTCATTTTCAGTTTTTAATCTTCACCTTTCAGTTTTTCCGAAGGGTTTTCTTTTCTTTCAGGACGTAGATGCGGAAACAGGATAACGTCGCGGATCGAGTGTTTGTTGGTCAGCAGCATCACCAGCCGGTCGATGCCGATGCCGATGCCGGCGGCCGGCGGCATTCCATAGCTGAGCGCGCGAATATAATCTTCGTCCAGCACCATCGCTTCTTCGTCGCCGCGCTCACGCTCGGCCATCTGCTCAATGAACCGGTCGTACTGCTCACGCGGATCGTTTAGTTCGCTAAAACCGTTTGCGACCTCCATTCCGTTTATGAACAGCTCAAAGCGTTCGGCGATCTGCGGATTTTCGGGCGAGGCTTTTGAAAGCGGGGAGATGGATTTCGGAAAATCGATGATGAAGGTCGGTTGAATCAGATTCGGTTCGACGTTCTCCTCGAACGCTTCGAGCAATGCCATGTCGCTCAAAGCGGAAACACGACCGCTAGGGAGTGTGCCCTCGGGAAGTCCGGAGACGTGAGACGGGAGACGGGAGACCGAAATATCCTCCTGCTCCCGTCTCCCGTCTCCTTGTGTCCCGTCTGGCCCAAGGGCACCCTCGCTACCGCTCAGGTTTCCGCCTACTGCATCCCGCATTGTGATCCGCCGGAAATTGCTGAAATCGATTTGATTACCCTCGTACATCACCTGCAACCCGCCAGTCGCCGTCTGCACCGATCGCTTGATAATCTCCTCGCAGAAATCCATCATCCCCTCGACATCCATGTACGCGCAGTAGAATTCGAGCATCGTGAATTCAGGATTATGCTTATATGAAATGCCTTCGTTGCGGAAGTTGCGGTTTAGCTCGTACACCTTTTCAAAGCCGCCGACGAGGAGGCGTTTGAGATAAAGCTCCGGCGCGATGCGGGCGTAGAGCGTGATGTCGAGCGCGTTGTGATGCGTTTCGAAGGGCTTCGCGGCGGCGCCGGTCGCCTTTGGCGTGAGCATCGGCGTTTCGACCTCGATGTAGCCGTGGTCTTCGAGGTAGCGGCGCATCGAGGAGATTACTTTCGCCCGCGTTTCGAAAACCTCACGGGTCGTGAGTTCCTGGCCGCCCGCTAATGCAGGCGGTTCTGACCTAAGCTGCAAGCTCGATGCGATCAGATCGGCGTAACGCTGCCGCTGGCGAATCTCCGGATCGGCAATGCCGTGCATCTTGTCCGGCATCGGCAGCATTGCCTTGGCCAGAAACTGCAGCTTCTCGACATGCACCGAAAGCTCGCCGGTGTTGGTGATAAACAAAAAGCCTTCGACGCCGATAAAATCTCCGTGATCGAGAAGCTGAAAAACCTCCCAACCGCTGACCGTGTCAGTACCACCTGCGGTAGCGGGTGGCTGAGATGCAGAAGCCCGACCGTCAGGGAGGGCGTGACCCGGAACTTGCGTGTTTCGCCCTTGCTCGTGCGCGGGCTTCCGCATTATATAACCACCCGCTACCGCAGGCGGTACTGACCCGTTGAATACCGCAACAAGATCATCACGCCTCACGTAGATCTGCAGCCGCGAAATGCCGTCGCTCAGATGCACGAACGCGGCCTTTCCCATCACGCGCGGCGGCACGGCGAGCCGGCCGGCAATGCGGACATTTCCAAGCTCGCGCAGCCGTGCGTTCAGCGAATCTTTTATTTCAGCCGGCGGACGCTCACCTTCGTTTAATTTCGAAACGACTTTGCCGATCTCTGCCACGACCGCAGCCACCGGCACAAACTGCAGCAGTCTTGTGATCGTGTCTTCGCCGCCCGACACGCGGCTGCGCTCGAATTTGTTCGGATACACATTCCCGATCAGCTCACGAAGCTTTTCAAGATGCTCGCGGCGAGCCTCGGTCTGGTCGTTCGATTCGACGATCTCTTCGAATGGAGGAATGGTCATAAAAGTTCGCTCATGTCAGTAGCCCGCACGTGAGCCCTTACTCACGTGCGGGCTACTGACACGTGCGGGCTACTGACACACGATTACAGCAAAGAAAGGAAGATTTTGGAAATCGCCAATGGCCAAACGCATCATAAAGCCGCGGCCTAAGGCCTCGAAAAAGACTTCTGGTTATGGCAAACTGTATTTGATAACGCAGACGAACCGTGCGGCACGCCGCCAAACCGGTTCGATGCGGATACGTGTGTTTGTTGTGGCCAGGAACGGATTTTCCGACGTAACAAGGCTGAATGCTGCTCTCGCCGCGTCGCGCATCGTTGCGCTCGACGGGCTGACTTCCATTTCGGCAAAATCATTCGTGCTTTCGCAGATCGATCGGCGAGGGAAAACAATCGTCATTGTTACCGATTCGAACTCATCTCTTGACATCTGGGAAAGCGACCTTTCCTTCTGGACAGACCCAGCCCAGGCCGTTTTTCATAAACCCGCTATCGGCAATCCGCAATCCGCAATCTTAAGCCTGCCATCGTTCGAAACCGACGTGTATTCGGGAAGCTCGCCGCACGCCGAGACGATGGAGCGGCGTGCTTTAACGCTTTGGTATCTCGCGCATTCGGCTCCTGACTTCCTGATCGTTTCCGCAAAATCGCTCGTCACGCGCACCGTTACGCCCGACGAAATACGGCGTGTTGGAATTTCCGTCAAACTTGACGATGATGCGCCGCTCGACAATGTTATCGAAACGCTTTCCGCCGGCGGTTATGTTCGCGAAGATCCGGTCGCGGGCGTCGGACAGTTTTCGGTTCGCGGCGGCATTCTTGACGTTTGGCCGCCCGACAGCGACCGGCCGGTTCGCATGGAGTTTTTCGGCGACACGGTCGATTCGATCCGCGAATTCGATCCGGAAACACAGCTTTCCGTCCAAAAATTGAAAACGGTTTCGATCGCGCCGATGCGCGAATTTTTTTCGTCGCCGCAGGATTTAAAAGACTGGGCGTTTTTCGCGCGCGAAAGATTTCCAGAAGAAAGCATTGCGCGCAGCCTGCTTGATAGAACGGAATTCGCCGACGAAGGCGAGACGTTTTCCGGCTGGGAGTTTTTGATGCCGCTCGTCAAGCCGCTCAACGCAACGGCGTTCGACTATCTGAGCGATCCGCTTTTTGTAATCGACGAACCGGCAATAGTCGAGCAATCTCTTGCATCGCGTTACGACAATCTTCGCCGCCGCTTTGCGTCGTTAGCCGAAACCGGCGAGCTCGGTCTGCAGCCGTCCGAGCTTTTCGTCGAAGCCGGCGAGTTAAGAAAGTTCTTGGACAATTTACAACGCGCGGAGCTTCGCGCACTCGGCAAAACGGCCGCCGAGACCGACGAACAGTTCGCCGTCGCAGGCGGAAACCCGAGCGGTAGCGAGGGTGCCTCTCACCAGTCTCAAGTGCGAACGAGCGAACCGCTCTTTCTATTTTCCACGGCTGAAAAATCCGCAGAGGTCGAGATTCAGTCGCGCTCGACACGGAATTTTCACGGAAACTTTGCAGATTTCGCCGCGCAGACCAAATCCCGCCCCGATCCTTTCATCATTGTCGAAACACACGGCATCGCAGAACGGCTTCAGGAAATAATTCGCGATTTCGACGCACGCGTTTCAAGCGAATCTATTGTCATCGGGCGTCTTTCAAGCGGTTTCGAGATACCTTCGGCAAACCTGACCGTTTATACCGAGACGGACATTCTAGGCCAAACCGGCTTGGCGGAGGGTGCGCCGCCTGCGCCAGGCGCGCCGGCGCGCCATGGGGCGCAGAGCAAGTCGCGTCTCGGCGCATTTGTTTCGGATTTCCGCGATCTGAAACCGGCCGATTATGTTGTACATGTCGATCACGGCATAGGGCGTTTTGAAGGCTTGCAGACGATCACCGCACAGGGTGCGGAACGCGAGTTTATGCTGCTGGTTTACGCGGATAATGCAAAGCTCTACGTGCCTGTCGAGCGGCTCGATCTGGTTTCACGTTATTCGTCGGGCGAAACGGCGTCGGTCGCGCTCGACCGCTTGGGCGGGCTTGGCTGGCAGCGAACAAAAGCGAAAGCAAAACGCGCGATGCGCGACATGGCCGATGAGCTTTTGCGACTTTATGCCGAAAGAAAGCTGGTTCAGGGATTCGCATTTTCGGCCGACGCGCCGTGGCAGCACGAGTTCGAAGATGCATTTCCATACGATCTGACGACGGATCAGGCAAAAGCGATAGACGATGTAAAGGACGATATGGAAACGCCGCGGCCGATGGATCGGCTGATCATCGGCGACGTTGGCTACGGCAAGACCGAGGTCGCGATGCGTGCGGCGTTTAAGGCCGTAATGGACGGCAAGCAGGTCGCGGTGCTTTCGCCGACGACGATCCTCGCTTATCAACATTACGAATCGTTTCGCAAACGCTTCGCCGCGTTCCCGGCGAAGATCGATCTGCTGTCGAGATTCAGAAGCAAATCGGAGCAAAAGTCCGTGACCGAAACTGCGAAGGGCGGCGACATAGACGTTTTGATCGGCACGCATCGCATTTTGTCAAACGACGTCAGCTTGCCGAAACTCGGCTTGCTCGTCGTGGACGAAGAGCAGCGTTTCGGCGTGGCTCATAAAGAAAAACTTAAACAGCTAAAAAAGAAGGTTGACGTTCTCACGCTTTCCGCAACGCCTATCCCGCGAACGCTGAATATGTCGCTGATCGGGATGCGCGATATGTCCGTGATCGAAACGCCGCCGCGCGACCGTCTGGCGATCAACACGCAGGTGGTCCAGTTCTCGGAAAGCGTGATTCGCTCGGCGATCGAGCTTGAGCTTGCGCGAAACGGGCAGATTTTCTTCATCCACAATCGCGTCGAAACGATCGAAGCCATCGCCGCTCTCGTGCAAAAGATTGTGCCGCACGCACGCATCGCCATAGGGCACGGCCAGATGAACGAGAAAGAAATGGAGCAGATCATGCTCGATTTCATCGACTACAAATACGACATTCTCGTCGCGACGACAATCATCGAAAACGGCATCGACATCCCGCGTGCAAACACTATAATCATCAATCGTGCCGACAATTACGGCCTCTCGCAGCTTTATCAGCTTCGCGGACGCGTTGGCCGCTCGAACCGTCGAGCGTATGCGTATTTATTGATACCAAGTGAGTTGGAGTTGACTCCGATAGCTCGGCGAAGACTGAGCGCGATACGCGAATTTTCCGATCTCGGCGCCGGTTTTCGTCTTGCGGCGCTCGATCTTGAGCTTCGCGGTGCGGGAAATATCTTGGGCGGCGAGCAATCGGGCCATCTCGACGCTCTCGGTTTCGATCTCTACACAAAAATGCTCGAACGCACGATCGCCGAAATGCGCGGCGACGAGATCGCCGACGAGATAAATGTGTCAATCAACCTCGGCGTCGATGTCGCGATCCCGAAGGAGTACATCGTCGAAGCCAGCCAGCGGCTGCGAACTTACAAACGAATTGCATCAGCCGAAAACGAGGAAACGCTAACGACGATACATCAGGAGATCGAAGACCGTTACGGGCGAATTCCCGAACCGGTCGAGAATTTATTCTTATTCGGACGCCTGCGAAAACTTGCAGAAAAGATCGGCATCCTTTCGATAGACCGCGTTGGAAACGGCATTGCGATCAAGCTCAATCAGAATGCAAAGATTCTGCCGGAGAAGCTGATGCAGTTTATTGAAGAGATCGAAGGAGCCAGCTTTTCGCCGTCCGGCATTCTTCGCGTTACCGAAGTCCGGGAAAACCCATTAACAGCGGCCGCGCAGATCTTGGAAACGATTCGAACCGACGCCTAATGCGTGCAATCGCCCTGCGGGTCGAAACTACAGACGAAAAGATTTGGAGCCATTTCTCGCGTTTGCTTTCGTATATTTTGCCACACTACGGACGCGCCGTATTTATCCTCGGTCCAGCCGAGATATTTGCGGTTACGCCAGACAAATTCGTACGCGTCCTCTTCGCCGTAGCCTTTTAAGTGTCGAGCTTCGTGCAGCAGTATTGCGGCCCTCTCAATATCGTCTTCGGGATAAGCGAAAAAATCCGGATAAAGAGTTATTATTGCGAATGGATAATTGGTAGCAGCAAATGCGTTTTCTTTCGCCACGGACGCATTGAGCCAGTTGTCGCTGTTTCTAAATACTGCCAGATCGCGCAAAAGATAAGCTTCGTTTATAAAACCGTGCTTTTCGAGCAGAACTATCGCGGCATCGACCTCGGCCTTTTCATCGCCTGTCAGAGGCGAAGCTGTAAATATCAACGATGCATAAAAAAGACCGATAGCGCCGAGGCAAACGCCGAGAAAGACCAAAAATCTGCGTAAATGGCCGGATTTAGCCGGCTGTAAGGCTTTGCTTCTCATTTTCCGACGGAGCGCGTTCGCAGAAAACCTGCTAATATCTATAAAGTTCTAATGGCAGTAGATTCTAGTTTCGGCAGCATTATGGAATTCGAACCCGAAACGCCTTTTCTGCATCAAATTTCTTCAGATTGCCAACGATAAAATTTTGGAGTTTAGAATCGTGAAATATTTATTTAATACGCTTTTGAGCGCAGTTTTTCTTTTGTCGGTCGTCGCCGCTTTTGGCCAGGAAACCGAGACCAAGGTGGTCGATGAGGTCGTCGCCCAAGTCAATGATGGCGTCATCACGCTTTCTAAAGTAAAGCGGGAAATGAAAATGATCGTTGACGCTGGGGTCCAGGAAGGCAAAGACCGTGCGGCCGTTCAGAAAACTGTCGATGAAAAACAGGGCGAGTTGATCGCCAACCTTATCAATGAGGAACTGATGATCCAGCGTGCAAAGGAAGCGGGGCTCGACAAGGAAGCCGACGTTGAAGTCAATCAGCGTTTCGCCCAAATCATGAAGCAATACGGCCTGAAGACGATGGACGCATTGACCACGGAGATGGAAAAAAGCGGCGTTAATCCGCAGGAACTTCGCGAGGCATGGCGCAAACAGGCGATCCGAGATCTTATCATTCAGCGGGAAGTTCAGTCGAAGCTTTATTGGGAGCCGACGCCGCAGCAGGTAAAGGATTATTTTGAGAAAAATAAGGCGAAGTTCACCAAACCTGAAACCGTGACATTGAGTGAGATATTTCTTTCGTTCGCCGGCAAGGAAGAGGCCGCGGTTCGCGAAAAAGCAAAACAGCTTGTAACTCAACTGCGTGCCGGTGCCGATTTTCAGAAACTCGCAGTTGAAAATTCTGATAAGCAGGACGTCGCGACTACGAAAGGTAAGGTGGATACGTTTAGAATTACCGAGCTTAACGAAAAATTTGCCAATGCGATCAAAGGATTAAAAACGGGCGATGTCACGGACCCGATCGATCTGGACGACGTCGGTGTTAATATCCTTCGCGTCGATGAACGCTCAGCGGCAAGCGCCGAATCATTCTACGACGAGCGCACCGTCAGGATGGCGATCATGCAGGAAAAATTCCCCGAACGGCAAAAGGAGTTTATGGCAAAGCTTCGCGGAGACGCGTATATCAAAATAAATGATACGTATCGTCCGCTGGTTTCGCCGATACTTTTCGAAGCTGAGAGAAAAGAAAAGACTGCAAACAAATAGTCGCGGTTTAATCACGTAAATAGATGGCGGCAGGTCAGTTGAGTATCTCTTTGATCGCCGCCTCGTATATTTCCACCACACGCTTTTCCTTTTTCACGCTCGGATGCCCGTCCTGATACTGCATCTGCAGCTTCGTTAGATTCGCAAGGTGCGAGACCTTTCCTAAGATCAATTTCCCCAACGCCAGCGTCAGCTTTCCAGCGTCGACCGGTTTTATCGATCTAAGCCTGTCGATTTCCGCCTGTAGCAGTTTCAGTTCGGCCCTGGCATCCTTAACCGTCGGGTAAACGTCATTGTAAGCGAACAAAAGCGACTCGATCTCCGCCTCCAGTTCGGTCTTCCTAAACAAAACTTCGGCGTATGCTGCTGAGGATTCGATCCTTTGATCGGCTGCCACCGGCTCGGCAGGCTTTCCTTTTGTTTGTGCAAAAGAAATTTCGATCACGCAGAAAATAACTGCAAATAAGAGGCAAATTCGCATATTTTGCTTCATGCCGCAGCCCGATGAATAACTGAGACGCGTTGCTTCGTCGTAAACGCAGAGCAGGAATCGATAACCGTTTCACCGCCTTCGACAACACCATCACCGAAGGTTTTTCGTTCACTCAGCGTTTTAAAATAAATTGAAATATTATCCAGTATCTCAGTCGTCGAGTGTGAATGATAAAGTGTTTGCCGAAACTGGGCGCCGCCGACGAGGCCTTTTGTAAATTGGCCGGCGAGCTGCTTCATCTTGCCAAGCGCGACAAGCTCGGGCATTTCTTCGAGGCACATTTCAAAGAATTCGAGCAGAACCGCTTTTTTCTCAGCGAGATCGGGTTGGTAAGGTTCGCGGCCATTTAATACGTCGTCGAACTGCCGGAAAATCCACGGATTCTGCATCGCGCCGCGACCGATCAGAATGCCGTCAACACCGGTTTCCCGCCAGCGTTTCATTCCGTATTCGAGCGACGTAATATCGCCGTTGCCGGAAACCGGAATCGACACAGCTTCCTTTACTTGCTTTATGAAGTCCCAATTCGCCATGCCTTTATAGCCCTGTTCGCGCGTGCGGCCATGCACCTGAATGTGCTCGACGCCGCACTGCTCGGCCATTTTCGCCACATCGACGACGTTGATAGTTGCGTCGGAAAAACCGATGCGCAATTTCAGAGTCAGCGGAATTGAGATCGTCTTTTTTATTTCTTTAAGAATTTCTTCGAGACGGCCCGGCTCGCGCAGAAGGCCTGAGCCGCCGCCGTTCTTTACAACCTTAGGCGCCGGGCAGCCGCAGTTTACGTCTAGAATGTTGGCTCCGACCTCTTCAGCCATTTCGGCACCCATCGCCATCCGGTCCCACTTGCCACCGAAGATCTGCACGGCGAAGGGCCGCTCCTCTTCGTCGAACCGCATCTGCCGCTTCGATTTCGGATTGCCCCGCGTAAGTCCTTCGACCGAAATAAACTCCGAAACGACGAGACCGACGCCGCCACGCCGCTTTATCAAACGCCGAAAGGTATAGTCCGTCACGCCCGCCATCGGCGACAGAATGAGCGGCGGGTCAATGTCGATGTTTCTGATCTTAAAAGGCTTCACAGCTTCGGAACTCGGATCTTCAAATCCTTAATAAATCGAAAATGCTTACTATTGTATCCATATTCGAGAGCGACTGCTGAGATAATTGCGTCGCCGAACATTGCCATTCTTCACACGCGAATTCGATTTTTTCCTAAGTTGATTGGCAATTTCCCCAGCCGACTCCGTTCGATCCGACCAAATACCAAAAACACCAGCCAGGTCAAACATGCTTCGACTTTTTCGCAACCTTTCCAGCTTCTTCATTACATCTCTGGCAGAATCTTCAGACTCGATTCGGTACGACCTCTTTACACGTTTACGGCACCTCAATGGTTGTCACGCCCATAGATGTCTCATTGTAACACGAACGATGCCTGGCTTCTGTTGACCCTGGTTGTTTCTTCAATTGTCTCCAGCTTTAGCTGGAGGTTCGAAATGCTTCCTTTTCGGAGCGGGGACACTCTTGTCCCCATCGGCGGTTCCTTCGCCGAAAAGCTCCTTCGAGAGGCCGAAGCGGCGTTCGTGGGGACAAGAGTGTCCCCGCTCCTTCCTGTGTTAAAGCAGCAAGGATAATTGAGATTGAATCTAATTCGGCTAAAGCCTTGTCTGTCATCCAACTCGGCCTTCCAGCTTAAGCCGGAGGCAATTTAAAAAACCATGCTCAAGCGAAACGTCAACACTGAACTGATTAATATTCATGGATGCGGCACCGGGTTAATTTTTTTTCGATTCTTGATAACGAAAATCAGCCCAAGCACTGCTATCAAAAACGAAAAGAAAAGCACGATCACGCCGGGAATAATGCCAAGCGCGGCTTCTTCCCAACTGGTGCGGCCGTCGGTTGCGAGCGGCAAGGCAACGGAGATGCCGGTCACGGCCAACCCCAACAAAACACCTAAAATTCCAATGACAAGAACAATCTTCCAGATCATATTTTTCTCCAGGTTAAATCTTCCAAACAGTCGATGCCGGGTTATTTTTTCCCCTTGCGCGAAATCCTTCGTGACCTTTGTGTAAATCTCAGTGTTCTTTGTGTTTATTTTTATAAATGTCGCTCAACACAACGCCACAGAGTGTGTCAGAAGCCTGGCCGTAAGGGAGGGCTCAACGCGGCGGGCGGGCAACGCAAGAGCCCTCCCTCACGCTCAGGCTTCTGACGCAAATTTTCTTGACAATCTGTGCAACATAGTGTAATGTATGACACGTAAGCCGAATCGCTCAAACCTCTCGTTTGGGCGGTAAAGGCGTGGTCTTTGAAAATTGATCGTGTTTCATTTTTATCCGATTTATGAAACACCCGGTGTTTCACAATGGTCGCTTAAACGTTGTCCGTTAAGCATTTATGGAAAGTGTTTCAGTGAAACATAGATGCCGAAACATGAAACGAAACATGGCGTGTGGAAACGCAATTGGAAACACTTTTGGAAACATAGATGCCTCCGACTGAAACGAAACACTCTCCTCGCACGGTTTTTAGGCGAGACCACAAAGCCACAGCGTGTGTCAGAAGCCTGACCGTCAGGGAGGGCACATCGTTGCCCGCAGACCACGTTGTACCCTCCCTCACGGTCAGGCTTCTGATACATTTCCACTACCAAACAGTTTTGAAATTATAGCATAAAGTAACAAAACGCGTGGAATTTGGATTGTTGCATGAACATGGCCGGCAGATTTAACCCCAGCCCTATTGAATATAAAGATGTTCTGGCATTATAATTCGGCAGCCTCTCTTTTTTGCATTATTAAATTTCAGCCCAGGCTCTTTCAGTCAACCGAACCGTTCGAGGAGAAAAATATGCTATCCAGACCAACGACATGGCAACTAAAAACTGTTTTCTTTCTGGCTTTTATTTTTGTTTTTTCCGCGCGATTATTTGCTCAGGACATTACTTCCGGTACAATCCAGGGGATTGTTTTAGACGAACAGGGCGCTGTCGTACCGGGAGCGACGGTAGAAGCCCGAAACGTCGCGACCAACTTCACAAAATCCTTCACAACAGATGACGACGGCCGCTTTACTTTTCTTTCGATGCCGCCCGGGCGCTATGTCGTCTCGGTCACGAAACAGGGATTTGCAAAGCTAAATCAGGAGAACATTGATGTCACCGTCGGCAGACAAGTTTCGCTAAATCTCAACCTTAAGGTGTCAGGAGTGGCCGGAGAAGTAACGATTACAACGACGCCGACGGTCGATACGGCAAAGACCGAGTCCAGCACGACGCTAAACGAAGTGGCGATAAGCAACACGCCGATCCTCGGCAGAAAATTTGAAGACCTGTTGACCCTAACGCCGGGCGTGAGCATCACGCAAGGGCCGGACGGCGACGAGATCAACTTCGCGGGCCAACGCGGTATTTTCAACAACGTCAGCCTCGACGGCGGTGATTATAACAACGGCTTTTTCGGCGAACAGGCCGGCGGACAGCGAGCCGCGATCGACATTACACTTGACGCGATCAAGGAGTTTCAAGTTATCGCTACCGGTGCGAACGCCGAATACGGACGCACCGCCGGCGGCATAATCAATGTGATCACCAAATCCGGCACGAACACCGTCCATGGCAGTGTTTTCTATAACCTGCGTAACGAGAATCTTAGTTCGGAAACGTCGGACGGAAAGCCGTTGACCGATTTTAAGCGGCAGCAATTCGGAGGAACGCTCGGCGGCCCAATAGCGAGAGACACGATGTTCTACTTTTTCGCCTTCGAAGGAATTCGCGAAAATCTAACTCGTTTCAATTTGGGCGAGCTGGTCGGAAGCACGCCTTGCCCAATATCGGCTCCCACCATTGTTGCGAATGAAGCCTTGATAAACGGCAACCCGGACTGTCAGCGGATTGCACTTATCAATTTTTTCCAATCTTCGCGTGGTTCCAGCGAAGCCGCGCCAGTCGATCGAAGCATTAGAAATTACGCGTTTCTCGGCAAGTTTGATTTCGACATAAACAAGAATAATAAACTCGGCATGTCGTACAATTTCGACCACTCGAAAAACCTGAATCAGACGTTCGACGTCCCGACATACGGCGCGTCGGCAAACGGCACGGAGGGGCCTTCGAAAATCAATGTCTTCAATCTGAACTTGTACAGCACAGTTTCGCCGACGATGCTTAACGATTTTCATTTTACTTTCTCCGACGAAAATCGTCCGCGTTCGGCGAATGTTTCGAACGTCCCGGCCGACACCGCGATGGGGTTCGGGCCCACGTTTCGCTTCGGCCAACCTTTCTTCCTGCAGCCAGGTATCGATGAGGTGTTTTGGCGAACGCAGTTCCGCGACCATTTCTCGATCGTCAAAGGTCCTCACACGATAAAGATTGGCGGCGAGTGGGTGCACAGCGCCAACGATCAGGTCTTTCGCGGATTTTTCACCGGTCGCTACCTGTTCGATTCGGTCACGGGATTTCTGCGGTACGCATCCGCCCCGGCAGCAAATGGGTTTGGCCCCAATGCCGGCATATGTCTTACTCCGTCATTTGCTTTTATGGGTTGGATCACGCAAGGTGCTCCTTTTAACCAAACATGTCCCGCCGGGAGCGGTGTTAACGGGCCCTTGCTATTGTATTTGCAGAACGGAATATCCACCGGCATTCCCGGAGTTCCGGAACCCGGCGCCTCGGAAATCACAAACGAAGACTTCGCATTGTTTGCACAGGATAAATGGCAAATACGGCCGAACTTTACCTTAAACTACGGTCTCAGGTGGGAAGCACAGATCTTTCCCGATCCTGTCGTCCCGCCCTCTCAGACCGCATATGGTCCGCTGCTGAGCGATCCGCGTTTTCCATCAGACGGAACGCTTCCCAGCCAGAAGGCGCAGTTTCAACCGCGTGTCGGTTTTGCGTGGGACGTTGCCAATAACGGCAAATCCGTTCTGCGCGGCAGCTACGGAATTTACTATGCCCGGCAGAATATGCTTACCCAGGTTGGTTCGATCACGGACAACGGCGTTCAGCAGTATGGTATTGCATGCGCTTCCAGCTTCGGTTGCTCAAATGGCGCGTCTCGTCCGGCATGGCCGAACATTGTCAATGTGCCGCCTGGCGGTGGCATACAACCCGGTTCGAGCGTCCGCGTATTTGATAAGAATTACGAAAATCCGAGGATAAACACGTTCAACGTCCAGTTTGAGCAGCAGTTGATCACCGACCTTGCGGCGTATTTCGATTTTACCTATTCACGAGCTGACAACCTGACACGCTTCTTCAACTTCGGCCGCGCCGGATTCTTCCCGACGCTTGGCGACGTCTTTGTAACCAGTTCGGTAGGAAGATCGCGGTATCACGGTTTTACGGCCGGTGTGCGGAAGCGTTTTAGCAGCCGATATCAGCTGGAAGCCAACTACGTTTGGTCGAAAGATAGAGACGACGATTCGAACGAACGCGATCCGTTCAATGATCGATCGATCGATCCGCTAAATCCGGGGCTGGACTACAGCTTTTCCGATCGTGACATCAGGCATAAGTTCAATTTCTTCGCCCACTTCGAGCTTCCGTGGAAATTTGAGTTTACGCCCCGCATACAATATCGATCCGCGCAGCCGGCAACGCCGGCGACCGCGTCCGGCGGTTTCGTTTTGGTTAACGGTGTTACCAATCGCAATACTTTGAGAAAGGACAATGAGTTTTTCTCGTTCGACTGGCGACTGTCGCGCCCGATCAATATAACCGAACGCGTCGAGATCATACCGCAGATCGAGATGTTCAATACCTTTAACAACGACAATTTTGTCAACTCGCTTTGGACGCCGGGGAACGAAAGCTCGCTGGTGGCCCCGAGTCTTTTTAACTTCGACGGTTTCCTCCGCCAAGGCATCGGCGACCCGAGACAGCTTCAGGTTTCGCTGAGATTGCGGTTTTAGACCAGAACAAATAACCGCGAAAGACGCGAAACACACAAATCCTTTTGTGTATTTCGCGTCTTTCGCGGTTTAATCTTTTTTCGTTACTTGATCTTTGACAGTTCAACGCCGCTTGCGTCGAAAGACACTTCCGTTACCGTTCCGTCCGCGTTCTTCGCCACCGGCTCGCCTTCGCCGTTCAGTTCGCTCTGGGCAAATACGCTGACGCTAAACACAACCACAAAAGCTGCGAATAAAAATATTGATCTTATTTTCATACTTATTTTGAATTTAGTTTTGTTTAAATACGATCTTTCCGCCGACAACGGTAGTTTCGATTCGAGCATTCCGAATCTTCGTTCTATCGATAGAAAAAATATCCTCCGAAAGTATAATAAAATCCGCGAGTTTGCCGACTTCGATGGTGCCTTTTGCTTTTTCCTGAAATTCGGCGAACGCCGAAGCCGCGGTATAGGCGCGGACGGCCTGTTCGATGGAAATGCCGTTTTTGCTGTTTACGGCGGCATGGATGCCAAGCAGAGGGTTGAAGTCGGTGATCGAAGCATCGGAGCCGAATGCTACGGAGACGCGTGCGTCGAAGATCCGCTCGTAATCGTCAGAACCGGCGCCGTTTTCGCCGTAGAAAAGCCACGGCTGCATTGAGGCGATCGTATTCAGCTTTGCAAAACGCGGCAACGCTTCCCGCGTGGCGTTGCGTGCGTGCTCAACCCGAAAGCGGCGGTCGCGCGGGCCGTTTGCCTTGACGGCTTTCTCGAATGCACTGAGAACGATTTCGTTCGGCTTCGCTCCGATCGCGTGGATCGCTATCTGTAATCCGGCTTTGTCGGCGCCCGCAATGTCGCGTTCGAGCTGCGCAATATCGAGGTCTTCTCCGTCCTCAGCAAATGACTTCATGCAGCCGATTCGCACCATCGCATCGCCGCTTGCCGCTTTTATTTTTTGAGCGGCCAGTTTCTGCCAGTTAGAAAGATTCGTGCAATCGTAAACGCGCGTTTTTAATTTTCCAAGTCGGGCCAGATCGCGAAGCACGTCGCCAAGATCGTCCGAGTGCATATCCTGCACGCTCGTCACGCCGAGGCTGGCCGCATAGTTCGAAGCAGCCTCGATGATCTCCGGCAGATTTTTCATGTGATTCGTCGGCACGAGTGAGCCAACCATCTGCATGGCCGTTCCTCGCAGCACGCCCGTCGGCTCGCCCGACGCATCGCGAAAGATCATTCCGCCCACAGGATCTTTTGTGTCTTTGCCGATGCCCGCAAGCTTCAGAGCGATGCTGTTGACAAAAACCGCTTTCGCGTCCACGTTGTAAACGAAGACAGGATTGCCCGGCGTGAGGGTGTCGATCAACGCCTTCGTCGGCGGATCGTTCGGAATCCAGATCCGGTTGTCCCACCCGCTGCCGAGGATCCATCGGCCCTTCGGAAGAAATCTCGCGACATTTGTGATGCGTTCGGCAAATTCCTTCGACGTGCGAACGTCGGCGAGCTTTACGGAAGAAAAGAGATTTCCTATCGCTGTGAGATGAACATGAGCGTCGTTAAACCCGGGCAGTACGAGCTTGCCACCAGCGTCGATTACTTGCGTATCGGCATCGGCGAGTGCTCTGATCGCCTTTGTGCTGCCGACCGCGATAATTTCGCCGCCGGAAACGGCAATGGCCTCGGCCCGCGGCTGAGCCGATACAAGCGTTCGAACGTTTGCGTTTACGATTATCAGGTCGGCGCCGGCCGCCAAACACGATGCCGGAACCGTAAGAAGCAAAACGAATAGACCGCAGAACAACCTCATTTCGCTTCATACACAACACGGCCGTCAACCACGGTTGCAATGACTTTAACGTTCCAAATTTTTACAGGATCGATGGTAAAAATGTCTTCGGAAAGAATCACGAAATCGGCAAGCTTGCCAATCTCGATCGTGCCCTTTACATTTTCCTGAAACTCGGCGTACGCAGAGCCCCAAGTGAATGCCTTGACGGCTTCGGCGACCGAAATTTTCTGTTCTGGAATCCATCCGCTCGGATTTTTGTCGTCAAGCGTGCGCCTGGTGACCGCCGCGTAAACGCCCCAGATTGGATTGATTGGCGCCAACGGTGAATCCGAACCGAATGCAAGCACGCCGTTCGAATCAAGTATGGTACGGAAAGCGTATGTTCCCTTCAAACGCTTTTCATCAATACGCTTCCACGCCCAACGGCCATCGTCAATGATGTGAAACGGCTGCATTGACGCGACGACCTTTTGCCCGGCAAAGCGTTTCAGGTCCTCCATCCGCATGTGCTGTGCGTGCTCGATGGTAAAGCGGCGATCTCGCGAGCCGTTGTTTTTATCGACAGACTCAAAATGATCGAGGATCGTGTCGTTAGCACGATCGCCGATCGCGTGAATCCGCACCTGCAGACCGGCCTTATCGGCATCCTGTATCGTTTGCCGCATCGTGGTCGTAACGTCCGCCATCGCAAGACCGCTGCTGTTAGGTGCATCGAGATACGGCTCGAAAAACCACGCAGTCGTCGAGCCGAGGGAGCCATCGGCATAGCCTTTCAAACACCCGACACGCAGCATCGCATCGCCGAAGGCGTAACGCACGCCGGTATTTTCCCATCTCTTGTAATCGTTCAGCGTAGAGCAACCGTAAACGCGCGTCTTCAGCGTTCCGCGTCGAAGCAATTCCTGATAAACGCCGACATCGGTTCCGGCCGACATGTCCTGCACGCTCGTCACGCCGAGGCTGGCCGCGTGATCGGTCGCAGCCTGAGCCGCTTCAAGCTTTTGCTCGAACGACGGATCGGGAATAACCTTCCCGATATACGTCATCGCGGCGTCTTTAAAAACGCCGGTCGGATTTCCGCTCGCGTCACGCACGATCTCACCGCCATCGACATCCTTCGTGTCTTTGCCGACACCCGCAAGCTTCATTGCAAGGCCGTTCGCAAGCGCCATGTGGCCGTCGAGCCGGTCGATGAAAACAGGATTGTCGGGCGTTGCCGCGTCGATCAGCGCGGCGGTCGGCAGCGCATTCGGCGTCCAGTTTTCGTGATCCCATTTTCCGCCGAGTATCCAACGGCCCTTCGGCAGCTTCGCCGCGAAAGCCTTTATTCGCGCAACAAACTCCTGCGGCGTCTTCGCGTCCCGCAAATCGACCGACGAAAGCTGCTGACCGGTCTCGAGAAAATGCACGTGCGCATCGTTAAATCCCGGAATTACAAGACGGCCCTTCGCATCGATCAAGCGCGTCTTTGGCCCTATGAGCGCTTTCGTGTCGGCATCCGAGCCCACGGCAACGATTCTGTTTCCAATTACCGCGATCGACTGCGCCTTCGGCTGCGAAGCGCTAACGGTGTGAATAATTGCGTTGGTTACGACCAGATCGGCCTGCTGCGCAATGCACCGAAACGCAAACACTGTTAATAAAAGGAAAAAGTAGGTAGTCTTCATAGTTTTTAACGAATACCGAAAGCGTAATCAAAAGTTAAAATTACGGACGTAGGCTTTTGATCGATGAGTTTTGGCAAAAATTTTATTCTTAGTGCTGAGAACAGAGCTTGTCGCGTCAATCCGCCCGCGAGACCTTTACCGATAATCAAAATCTTAGGAATGAAACCATCCTTAGACAAGGTAGCTTTCAACCGAATCGTTCCTTGCACATAGTTGTCCGCGCCTTCATGAGTGTACGCGGAGGCTGGTTTACTTAGTATCGCAAGTGGAGTAATTATTTTATCGTCTGTTTTTTGAGCAGGATTCGGAATCTTCGTTGTACTGGATTGATTCGAAAGATCCTGATCGACACTTACATTAGCTCTCGGCAGTTTGGACATAGCGATCGAGCCAGGATCGGCACTTGGGTTTGCCGTCTGATAGAAACGAAGTGAATTTAAAAACCGCCGGGCAACTGCGTTATCTTTATCTCTCATTCCGGCAGTAATTAAATAAATATGCGTTTTGGAGGCTATATACTGTCGTATGAGTTGAGCTTTTTCCGTATTTACTATCATTTGCCTGATCGTGTATCCAGCGTTCGCTATTTCAGAGGTTTTTTCATCACCTTTTTCGCTTTTGTCGATGCTGTAAAAAGCTTTCAAAGCGCTCTTTGAAGCTTTGTAGGACTCAACACTTAGCAAGGCGCCGTCGGCGTAGGCATTAATCAAATACATCTCTTTTAGTTGATATTTGCCGTAACTTCCCGGCTCACTTATCAAGAATCCTTCCTCATCATAGAAAAGGTTGTTGGATTTTGGGATCTCGATCGAAAACTCGCCGCTATCGCTTTCAATACGCATCCACTGAATGTCGTCTTGTGTTTCCGATGGAGCGTCTTGAGAAAACACCCAAAACGAACAGGCAAGCAACAAAACAGAAACTATCGGCAATCGGTAAACGTTGTGCATAGCGGGATTCGGGTTTGAAAGTGTATTCTTTAGACTGAAGGGCGATTATAGCAAATGAAAGCGAAGCATATCCAGATAATAGGCGTTGTTTTGACCAGCCTGTTCGCCGTTTTCATAGCATTTCTTTACGCGACGGCGCCGCGATCGCTGGAAGAATTATCGTCGAAAGCGACGCAGACCGTGACGGATGCCATCACCACAGGCCAGGTCATTACCGGAACATACGAAGTGAATGCCGAGAAATTTGCGCTCGGGCTGCAGCTTTTTAGAAACAGCGATTACCACAGCGCCCGCGCGCTATTTGCTGAAGCCGATCCGCAACGCCGCGACGGCCGCACGCAGTTTTACGTCGCATACAGTTTTTACCGGCAGGGCTGGGGACGTTTTTCGAACGACGATGAGCTTTTTCGCCAGGGGCTTGAAATTGCGAAGCGCGCGCAGGCGTTGCTTGGGAATGGCTTCGTTTCTGACGACACCGATCTGCAGATGAAAACTCCGGCGGCTTTGATAAATGAATTAGAGGAAGGCCTTCGCGTGACGGCGGAGGACTTCCATCCGTTTCGTGTGCTCAACGAGCGAAAATAACTTTGTGGCGGACACGCTTGAAAACAATTTGGAACCCCAGATCGACCTTACCGACGACAACGCTTTGGCGGTGGCCGACGCTGATAAGGCGATCATAGTTGTCGATCCGCTTCCGACCGAAACTGAAATTCGACGGCGAACTTTACTGCGCCATTTGATCCTGCCGATTTCCCTGCTCGTCGTCACGCTGCTCGGCGGCATTCGATTCGACGGTACGGACGGCTCGATGCTTTTTCTGCGGCCCGCGTTGATTTGTCTTGTGCTCGCAGCCGGACTGGTGATGCTGTTTTTTCGCGGCGGCATGATTCGTTTCGCCGGCTGGATATCGGAACGGTTCTCGATTCTAAAAAATATCGTGAACGGCATCACGTTCGCCGCGCTGTTCGGGGCGTCCGTGCAAATTTTCAACTCGCTTATTCCCGAACAAGGATTGCCGTTTTGGGTAATAAGCTTTTGTTTCGTTTGGACTTTGTGGAACAACCTTTTTGCCGATTTCGAAACCAAAAAACTCTTGAAAAGTTTGGGGGCGATGTTTGGCATGGCGTTCGCAGTTAAATATCTTTTGCTCGCGAACCTGACCGCTCCGGCGGAACAAAGCTGGCTTAGCGCGATATTCGAAAACCCGGCGCAGACCGCGTTTTCCTGGCTGCTCGACCTGCCGCGTTTCGGCGCCGCGACCGGTTACCTCCAATTTTTTACACTGTCGATTTTCGTCCTTAGTCTGTATTTCTTTCCCCAAACCACTGAAGAATGAAGCTTAATATTTCGTTATTTTTGATACTGCTGGCTTCGGCCCTTGCATATGGGCAGAGTCCGTCGAAGATTCTTAAAGACGCTGAGAAAGCTCTGGGCGGACAGAAGGCTCTCCGCACGATGCGATCTTCGCAGGCGACAGGAACGATTACAAGAATGAGTGACGGCGCGACCGGCAAATTTTCCATCACCAACTCGCGGCCGAATCTGCTTCATTTTTCTTACGACCTCGCCGGCTTCGAAACCGAGATGGGATACAACGGCCGTTCGGCGTGGACGCGCGATTCGCGTGACGGCTTGCGAACCTTGACCGGCGATGCGAGCAACGACTTTCAGGCGTACGCCGCTTTTCGCAACGCACTTTGGCTCGATTACAAACGCGAGCGTTCCAAGATTGCGAGCGGCGGCATGGCAAACCTAAACGGTAAGTCAGTCAATGTCGTATTGCTGACCACCGCCAAAAATGTCTCGATAAAACTCTATTTTGATCTGACTACCAATCTGCTTTTCGCCGAAGAGTTTCCGTTCGGCGAGGCGACTCGGAAAACGTTCTATTCAGGCCATCGAAAGATCGACGGCGTAATGCTGCCGTCCGAAATAGTTTTCGAAACCGAAGGTGAAAGGCTTGAAGTCAAATTGAATGACATAAAAATTAATCAGCAGATCGCCGCATCGACATTCGATTTTCCGAAAATGTCCGGTGAGCCGCTGCCCGACATCGCAAAACTTTTGACCGAGCTGCAAACGAATGAAGACAAGGTCGAATCGCTCCTCGATACATACTCTTACGTGCAGAAACAGATCAAGCGTGAGGTCGGCAAAGACGGCGTCGTGCGCGAAGCTGGTTCCGAGACTTACCAGCTTTCCTTCTACAAAGGCAACCGTATCCGCCGGCTGGTCGAAAAAGACGGAAAGCCGTTGAACGAGAAAGACCAGACGAAAGAGGACAAGGAAGTTCAGGAACGCGTCGAAGAGATCGAGAAGCGCATAGCCGCCAAAGAAGCGAAAGGCGATTCCGGCCCGCCTTCCGAAAACAGCCGCCGCGTTTCCATCGCCGAGGTTTTGCGAGCGTCGCGTCTCGTCAATCCGCGCCGCGAGCGGTTTCGCGGACGCGACGTGATCGTTTTCGACTTCGAACCGAACCCCGACTTCGATTACAAAAATGCAAAGAGCATGCTGAAATTTTTCGGCAAGACCGCCGGTGCGATGTGGATCGACGAAAAAGACAAGCAGGTCGCGCGGCTCGAGGCTTTCCTCGCCGACAATTTCAACGTCGGCGGCGGCGTGCTGGCAAAGCTGCGGAAAAATTCTTCATTCGTGCTCGAACAGGAACGCGTGAACGACGAGATATGGCTGCCGTCCGTCGCTGACATCAACATGTCGATCCGCGTTTTATTGTTGAAAGGAATAAATGTGAATCAGGTCGTCCGGTCGTACGATTACAAAAAGTTCGCGACCGAAGTGAAAGATGCAAAGGTCGGCGACAAGCCGAATTAGAATTTAGAACCGCAAAGTCAACGACTTGCCGTCGCGACGCACGCGAATCGTTTTCAGCTCGACGCCGCCGGGCAGCGTCGTCACGCGAATCAACGACGTGTCGTTAACCGCTTCGATAACGTCGCCCGCTTTCACGCCGGCACGCTCCGCCGGGCTGCTTTCGACAACCGCCGTGACTTTCCAGCCGCCGAATCCGGAGTCAGCTTGCACTCCGGCAAACCGCAAGATATTGATCGCCGGAACGGAAGTGCGAGGAGCAGGAATAGCCGGCCGTCGATTTGCATCGAGGCCCTTAGGCAGTTTGTCCCGCTCCGCCGCATTCGATGCGATGTCAAACGATCCTTTTCCGTTCGACGAATTTACGCCGGACGACGGTGCGGAAGATTTGTTGGCGCGCGCGAGCGTGTTCTCCGAGTTTTGAACTGGCGGTTGCGCAGCCACATTCGGGCCGAGTTCAGTGGCGCCGGGACGGCCATTTTCCGCTGCGAAAGTTTGTCCGCGTGCCTCCGATTGAGTTTTCGTCTCCGTAACAACTTCCGCCGGTGCAAGCTCCTGCGACAAGAAACCCGAAAGATAAAGAACGAATGCCAGCGCCGCTAACGCACCGGTCGGAACGGCGAGTTTCAAAAACGCGGGCCAGGCGAAACCTGCGCGCGGCAAATTGCGCGCGATCCGTGCTTTTACCGAATGCTCAAAATTTGCAGGAGCGTTTACTCGCGGAAGAGCACTGAGCAACGCCGAAATTTTCTCGTCGCTGTTTGTGCTTATCTGTTGTTCAAAATCGTTCATTCGAATTTTTCAAAATATCGACAAGTTCTTATGCACAATATTGATTGACGCTAAACTCTCGATATCGCCCTTGCTTACGCGCGGGCTTTTGCAATATATAAAATATGAAGAAATCAAATATGATCCTTCAATTTTTCTTTCAGCAGCCCTCGACCGCGGCTGATTCGCGATTTGGTCGTGCCTAATCCGAGTTCTAAAATCGACGCAACCTCTTCGTAACTTCTGCCTTCCACGTCGCGAAGCAGGATCGGCATTTTGTATTTCGGCGGCAGTGCTTCTATCGCCCGTGCGATCAAGATGCTCAGCTCGTCCTCTTCGAGACCCGCGTCCTGCAGCGTCCGCTTATCGGGCGGCTGAAACTCGACTGCGTCGTCTTCCGCGGTTTGGAAAAGCCCGGTTAGCGAGAGCACGCTGCGTCGTTTTCGCCGACGAATCTCGCTGATGGCCAGGTTCGTCGCTATCCGGTAAATATAAGTGGAAAACGCATACTCCGTGTGATAGCGTTCGAGCGCGAAAAACACGCGGACAAAAGTTTCCTGTGCCAGATCGACGGCCTCTTCATAATCGTTCAAAAACCGATACAAAAAATTCGTGATCGGATTTTTGTATCGCGAAACGATCTCGGCAAACGCATCTTCGTCGCCCCTCTTCGCGGCGGCTATCAGTTCATGATCGGACAATTTCGGTTCAGACATCCGCGCCGACATTGCCTCCGCAGTTCCGAGTTCCGATTTGTCCAAAGCCATACACGCATACGTTTGTACAACACTTTGCGAACCGAAACAAAAACCGTTCCGCACTCTCAATCACGCAGAACGGTTCAAAAAGTTGCGAAAATCAAACGCTGGTTACTTCGACGCAAAACGTTGACGATCAAGATGCTAAATCTCGCGTTCAACTCCTCTAAGCCAAGACAATTCTCGTCTTTCATTTCTACGGAAATCAAGCTCGTACACCTTATCACCGCCTCCAACATTGTTCTTTAACAAGTTCTTTATGCCTCGATAGGAATCATAAAGATCGTCGACAATTCCAAGGACATTGAGATAGCCGGCAAGTCTAGTCGCTCCGGCGATGTTGGCGATCTGCTCGGATGAACTTCTAACAAAC
>Ga0187894_10002233_pt1 | contig 23370 bp, 19 predicted proteins | sample GBC1701081metaG_FD_136650 | JGI IMG/M metagenome (GOLD analysis project Ga0187894, IMG submission 136650) | White microbial mat communities from a lava cave in the Kipuka Kanohina Cave System on the Island of Hawaii, USA - GBC170108-1 metaG ... | reverse complement strand
ACTGACAACTCCTCAGAAATCGACGCGGAACCCGACCTGCTGGCGCCGCTTGTCGTATGCGGCGAGCGGCAGGCCGAAGTTCGAGGATTGCAGGTTGCCTTCGTACGCGGTGAAGTTGTCCGTGTTGAAGGCGTTGAACATCTCCCAGAACGCGGCGGCGCGCAGGCGTGGGCCGATGCGGAACGCCTTGGTCACGCGCAGATCGACGACGTTGAAGCTGTCGCCGCGGCGGGAGTTGCGCGGCTCGGGCCGGTCCGCGAACGGATCCGCGTCGAGCTGATCGCGCGTCGACGCGCTGTACGGATCGCCGCTGCGCAGCGTCCAGATGCCGCCGACCTGGATGTCGAACGGGAAGCTGTAGTTGCCGTTCACCACCAGATTGTGCGGGTGATCGGAGTTGTCCGGCCCCTCGTCCTCCGACAGATCGAACTCGCCGTTGACCAGCGCGTTGTTCGTGATGCTGCCGCCGAAGATCGTCGACGTGATGTTGGACCGCGTCCGTGACAGCGTGTACGCGACGCCGGCATTGGCGCGGCCGCGCCGGTAGCGTACTTCCGTCTGCAGCGCCTGATACCGCACCCAGCCGAGATTCTCGAGCACGCTGATGTTCGCGAAGCGCGTGTCCGGCCGCACGACCAGGTTGTTCGTCAGCACGGCGTTGCGATCGACGAACGTGAGCTGATCCTCGCCGCGCGTGTGGACGTAATCCGCCTGCACCGACAGGCCGCCGCGGAAGTCGTACGTGAAGCCGGCCGAGTATTGCGCCGAGTACGGCACCTGCAGGTCGACGTCGAGCAGGTTCAGCCCGCGCACCTGCCGCGGCGCGAGCGACAGGTCGGGGAAGAACGGATAGTTCTGCGCGAGGTACTGCCGCAACTGCTCTTTGCTGCCGGCCGGGTCCGCGGGGTTGAAGAACGGATTCAGCGCCGGCGTGTTCGCGTTCAGCGAGATGATGCCGTCGGACAGCAGCGAGTTGATGATGTAGATCGCGTTGAAGTTGTTGTGGTTCTGGTCGTAGAACAGCCCGGCGGCGCCGCGCAGCGTCAGCGGCTTGTCGGCAATGGGCTTGTAGGTCAGACCGAAGCGCGGCGCGATGTTGTTCCGGTCGACGTTGGTCTTCGTCACCGCGGGGCCGCCGCCGAGCGAGGCGACGACGCGCGCGTTCTTTGCGTCGACGAAGTCGTTGCCGGCCATGACGCTGCGATCGAGGTCGTAGCGCAGACCGATGTTCAAGGTCAGCTTGTCGTTCACGCGCCACGTGTCCTGCGCGAAGACGTTGTAGTTCCAGATCCGCGTGTTCGCCGTCGTCCCACCCACGTTCCCCGTGAACGCGTCCGGCCAGCTCCGCGAGTCGTTGATGTCGAACGCGACGTCGAACGGGTGCGTCCACTGCCCGTCGTGGAAGTTGACGACGTCGATGAACGTGCGGACCTGCGCGGCCTGTCCGCCCACCTTGAACTGGTGGTTGCCGCGGATGAACGAGAAGTTCTCGATGAACTGGAGGTTTTCTTCCCCTTCGAGGCCGGTGAACACCGTGCAGCCGAACCGCGCGCCGGGATAGAGGATGCCCGCGAACGTGCCCGGCGGTCCGAGCTGCAGGTGCTCGGGGCCGCCCGTGCCGGACTTCGGACAGATGATCGGCGGCTTGTTGGATCCGAAGAACACACGGACTTCGTTGAAGCTGCTGTTGGTCAGCGTGCTCGTCCAGCTTCCGACGAGATTGTAGGCGGGCCCGCCGAAGGTTTCACGCCGCTCGGCGGTGTCGAGCGCGTTGCCGTTGCCGCGCTGCAGCTTCCTGGCGCGATCGAAGCGCATCGAGACGCGGTTGCGGCTGTTGACCTGCGCGTCCGCCTTGAGGATGTACGGTGTGTCGTCCGTGCCGGTCGGCAGCACCGTCTGCAGGCCGCGGTTGCGCCAGTACTCCGAGATGCCGAGGATCGTGGACGACTCCGTCGTCAGATCCTCAAGGCCGGCAAAGAAGAAAACGCGGTCCTTGATGGCCGGACCGCCGAAGAACCCGCCCCAGCGCTGCTGGCTGAGCGGCGGCGCCTCGGCCTCGAACTGCGGCACGCCGTTCTCGAACGAGCCCGCGAACGGCGCCGCGTCGAACGAGTCGTCGCGGAAGAAGCCGTACGCGCGTCCCTGGAAGCGGTTCGTGCCGCTGCGCGTGATGACGTTGAGCAGCCCGCCCGACGCCGTGCCGAACTCGGCGGCGAAGGAATTCGTCATCACCTGGAATTCCTGGATCCAGTCCTGCGGGAACGAGGAGGCCTGATTGCCGTAGTACTGCATCTCGTTCGACGCGCCGTCGATGAAGATGCCATTGGCGTAGCCGCGCTGGCCGCTGAACGAGAGCGTGTCGCCGTTGCCGCCGACGCCCGTCATCACGCCCGGCGTCAGCTTCGCGAGCGAGCTGAAGTCGCGGCCGACGGTCGGCAGGCTGTCGATCTGTTCCTTGTCGATGACGCCGCCCAGCGTGTGCTGCGTCGTTTCGAGCTGCGCGCCCTCGCCGGTGACGGAGATGACTTCCTCCAGCCCGCCCACCTTCAGCGTGAAGTCGAACGTGACGTCCTGTCCGACGGTCAGCACGAGGTCCGTGCGCCTGGCGGAGTCGAATCCCTGGAGTGTCGCCTGCAGCTCGTAGCGGCCCGCCGGGAGGTTGGGGAGGAAGAACTCGCCGCCCGTCCCGCTGACAACGGTGCGGACGACGTTGGTGTCGAGGGCGGTGGCGGTGATGGTGACGCCTGGCAGCACGGCGCTCTGCTCGTCCACGACCTTGCCACGGAGCGTGGCCATCGTGGTCTGCGCGTAGACGCTGGCGGCGACGCTGATCCACGCGATCAACGCGAGCGCCAATCCCCTGCGGGTGAACATGAAGACCTCCGTCGGAGCCGGAAAGGCGGGTTGGTGAGGCAATAAGGACGGGGGAATAATTGCACTGTACGTTGCAGCGTGTCAACGTTGTTACGACGCGTATGCATCAGTTGTTGCGCGCTCGTTCGTCGACGTACGACGCCCCGAACTGGCCCCGAGGCGCCGCCGCCGTCCCCGACCGCTGCAACTGAGCCGGCGAGCGGCGTCGGACAGCCGTCCGCGCGTCAGGCCCGGGACGGCGCCGCGGCGCGCGCGGGGTCGAAGTAGCGGGCGAGCGTGGCCGCGCCCGGCGGCGTGGTGAGCAGGGACACGGCCACCATCAGGCCGACGGAGATCAGCGTCATCGGGACGACGGGCAGCAGCCCGAGCACGGTCAGGCCGGACGACTGCCGCACCAGGACGTCGACGCCGCCGGGCGCCCACAGCAGCGTGGCCGGCTGGCCCGCGGCCGGCGGCGGCACCATCGCCTGCACGAGCGCGATCGCGCCAATCGCGGACGCGGCCCACAGCACGACCGCCAGCGCGCCCCACTTCGTGCTGCGCCGCCAGAACAGCGCCGCGACGAGCAGCGGCGAGAGCGCGGCGTAGCCCGCGAACGCGAATTGACTCGCGACGTCGAAGATCGACGGCGGCACGCGCAGCGCCAGCCAGTACGCGACGATCGTCAGGATGATCACGAACGCCCGCGCCATCCGCACCTGCGCGCGCTCGCCGAACCGCCGCGTCCCTTCGTAGTACGCGAACACGTCCACCGAGAACATCGTCGACAGCGCGAGGATCTGCGAATCGCTCGCCATCACCGCCGCCATCACGCACGCGCCCAGCAGCCCCGCCAGCCACACCGGCGCGTAATGCTCCACCAGCCGCAGCATGACATCGTCGCCGGCCGCGGCGCGGCGGAGCGTGTCGCGCTCGCCGGCGGACAGCGTCGCGCCCTGCTCCGCCAGCGTCGCGCGCGCTTCGAGCTTGGCCTGGATCGCCGGCACCTCCGTCGCGCGGTTCGCGACGAGGCCGAGGAACGTACACGGCAGCCAGATCGCGATCATGCAGAGCGGATACAGGATCACCGTGCGTTTGAAGTGGCTCAGGCGCTGCGCCGTGAGGCAGAACATGCCCATGTGCGGGAACGTGATGGATGAGAGAGGGATGAACGTGTAACTGAGGAAGTACCACGGCGAGATGCGCTCGCGCGTGAGCAGCGCGCTCGTCTCGGGCGCCGCGGCCATCGACTGGATCGCGGGGCCGAAGCCGCCCATGCCGACGCCGATCACCGTCAGCGCGACCACGCCGAACGCGAGGAACAGCACGGTCTGCAGCGCGTTCACCCAGGCGGTGCCGCGCATGCCGCCGAAGAAGACGTAGCTCATGACGACGAGCGCGACGAGCGCGCCGCCGATCCAGTAGGGCACGAGACCGCCGGTGATCGCGCGCAGCGCCGTGCCGCCGCCCATCACGCCGATGACGATGTACGGCACCAGCAGCGCGGCCTGCACGGCGAAGATGACGGTGCCGATGTGGCCGCAGTCCCAGCGGTCGCGGAACATCTGCACGGGCGTGACAAAGCCGAAGCGGCGTCCGAGCGCCCACAGGCGCGTGCCGATGAACAGGAGCGACACCGGGATGATCAGCGCGGAGGACGACGCCATCAGGCCGTACGTGACGATGCCGTTGCTGAAGGAATGACCGGAGGAGCCGAGGATCGAAAAGGCAGTCATATTCGTGCCGAAGAGCGACAGCACGAACACGGTCAGGCCGAGCGATCGTCCGGCGAGGAAGAAGCCTTCGGCGTTCGCGGCGTCCTCGCGCCGCTTGAACGCGAAGATGCCCACATACATCGCCGTGACGAGATAGAGGCCGACGATCAGGAGCGGAATCATGCGCGTGGCCCCCCGAGCTGCGCGGGGGCCGCGTCCGGCGTGCGGTCTGTCGAGACGGCATCGGTCGCGCCGTCGTGTGACGCGTCAGTGAGGACCGCGTCTTCGAGATGATGCGGCCAGTAGCGCCGCAGAAGGACGATCATGACCAGCGGTACGCACAGCGTGTAGGCGGCGTGATACCACAGGCCGGCGGGCAGCGTCCCAAGAGCGAACGGCCGGGGCGTGCGCCAGAACCAGAAATCCTGATGGGCGAGATAAAACGCAAGCGCCAGCAGCGCGGGAAACCATCGAGACATGAGCGGTGACTGTGGCGGTAAACTGAGGTTAGAAGCGAACCGTAATATTTCACAGTCCGACTGAAATGTCATTCATGATGAGCGTGATGAACGCGTGTGTGTTCCGTACTGTTCCCTGCCGCGCGCGCCGGTGCGCGTGGCGCGCCGCCGCGGCGTTGTTCCTGCTGTCCTTCTTCGTCGTTACGGCGTCGGCTCAGACCACGAGCACGATCGTCGGCACCGTCTCGCAGCCCGAGGCTGGACCGCTGCCGGGCGCCACCGTCACCGCGACGCAGCGCGAGACCGGCTTCACGCGCACCGTCGTCGCGGACGCGGACGGCCGGTACACGATTGCGGGCCTGCCAGCAGGCACCTACGAGCTGCGCGCGGAGCTGTCCGGATTCAAGCCGCTCGTGCGGACCGGCGTCGATGTGACGGTCGCCGAGACGGCGGCGGTGAACTTCACGCTCGACAGCGGCGCGCTCGCGATCGCGGATCAAGTCGTCACGGTGGAAGGACGCGGATCGCGCGTCAACACGCAGACGTCCGAGTTGAGCTATCTCGTCACGCAGCAGGCGATCGAGACGCTGCCGCTCAACGGACGCAACTATACGGACCTCGCGCTGCTGCAGCCCGGCGTGCTGCCGTTCCCGCACCGCGACGGCGGATCCGTCGTCGCGCACGGCCTGGGGATGAGCATCAACGGACAGGATCCGCGGTCGAACGTCTACCTGCTCGACGGCACGCTGCAGAACGACTTCACGAACGGCCCGGCCGGCAGCGCGGCGGGCACCGCGCTGGGCGTCGAGACGATCCGCGAATTCCGCGTCGAGACGAACGCGTACAGCGCGGAGTACGGGCGCAACTCCGGCGGCCAGATCAACGTCCTCACGAAATCGGGCACGAACCAGTACGGCGGCAGCGGCTATCTCTATCACCGCAACGACGCGTTCGACGCGCGCAACTTCTTCGACGGCGCCGACAAGCCGGACTTCACGCGCAACCAGTTCGGCGGCAGCCTCGGCGGGCCGATCGCGGAGAACCGGCTGTTTTTCTTCACGGGCTACGAATCGCTGCGCGAGCGGCTGGGGCGCACGATGACGGCGTTCGTGCCGGACGACAACGCGCGCCGCGGCATCCTGCCGGATCCGGCGAATCCCGGGTCGACGATCACCGTGCCGATCAATCCCGCCGTCCTGCCGTATCTCAACGAGTATCCGCGCGCGAACGGCGCGGTGCTGGGCGACGGCCTCGCGGTCTACACGTTCCCGTTCCGGCAGACGATCGATCAGCACTTCGGCCAGGGCCGCGTCGACTACAACCTCGGCGCGGGGCAGCAGTTGTTCGCGCGCTACACGATCGACTCGGCGACGCAGTTCCTGCCGACCGACTATCCGCAGTTCCCGCGGGCGTTTCTCTCGCGCAATCAGTTCTTCACGACGGAATACCGCCAGGCGATGTCCTCGTCCACGCTGCAGACGTTCCGCTTCGGCTTCAGCCGGACGCGTATCGGCCAGAACGTCGAATCGCAGACATCGACGCCGCTTCCGCCCTTCGTGCAGGGCCGCGGCCTCGTCGGCGACATCGACATCGGCGGCGTCCAGGGCCGCTTCGGTCCGCAGAGCTCCGCGAACCTGCGCCTCGTGCAGAACGTCTTCAGCGGCGAATATTCCGTCTCGCACACGCGCGGCGCGCACCTGCTCAAGGCGGGCGCGCTGGTCGAACGCTACCAGGACAACATGGTGAACCCGACGTTCTCGCTCGGGATCTACACCTTCTCCAGCCTGCGCACGTTCCTGCAGGGCCAGCCGCTGCGCTTCATCGGCCTGACGCCGGACGGCGCGCTCGATCGTTACTGGCGCTTCACGCTGTTCGGGTTCTACGCGCAGGACGAGTGGCGCGTCTCGCCGACGCTCACCATCAACGGCGGGCTGCGCTACGAGTTCTCGACGATGCCCGAGGACATCTACGGGCGCGACTCGGCGCTGATCAACCTGACGGACAGCGCGCCGACGGTGGGGCCGCTCTATCGCAATCCGACCTACACGAACATCTCGCCGCGCGGCGGCTTCGCGTGGGACCTGTTCGGCGACGGGAAGACCTCCGTCCGCGGCGGCTACGGGCTCTACTTCAACACGAACAACCAGCAGAACCTGATCGTCACGGTGACCAACCCGCCGGCGACGCCGCGGATGATCATCGCGAACCCGACGTTCCCGGATCCGCCGTTCGACCGCGGCGTGGGCAATTCCATCCGGCCAATCCAGTACGACCTGCAGAACCCGCGCGTCCACGTCTACAACCTGAACGTCCAGCGCGAGCTCTTCGCGGAGATCGTCGCGACGATCGGCTACGCGGGATCGCGCGGCAGGCATCTGCTCCGCAGCAACGACGTCAACGTGCCGACGCCGGAAGTGCGCGCCGACGGCACGGTGTTCTTCCCGCCGACCGCGGCGCGGCCGAACGCCGCGTTCTCGACGATTGAGTTGAAGAGCAGCGACGGCGATTCCTGGTATAACGCGCTCGTCTTCGACGTGCGGCGCCGCTGGGCGCGCGGCTTCAGCGCGCAGTCGTCCTACACGCTCTCGCGCAACATCGACACAACGCAGGCATCCACCTTCTTCTCGGACGCCACGAGCGGCACGACGACCGCGTTCCCCGAATCGCTGGGACCGAACTACAACCGCGGCCTGTCGGACTATCACGCCAAGCACAACTGGGTGTTCAACGTGACGTGGGACGTGCCCTTCGCGCGTCAGCTCACGGGCTGGTCCGGCGCGCTGCTGGACGGCTGGCAGGTCGTCGGCATCGGCCAGATCCGGAGCGGCAATCCGCTGACGGTGTTCATCCAGAACAACTGGTCGCGCTCGCGGTGGTCACCGTCGCTCGGCCCGGGCATCGGCCTCGATCGTCCGAGCTTCGCGCCGGGCCGCGGCGCGGAGAACGCGGTGCTCGGACGGCCGGAGCAGTACTTCGATCCGTCCGCCTTCGTGCTGCCGCCCGCGGGCACGCCGGGGAATGTCGGCCGCGGCGCGCTGATCGGCCCGAACCTGCGCGTCTTCGACCTCGCGCTCGTCAAGCACGCGCCGCTGCCCGGCCTCGGATCGCGCGGACGCCTCGAGTTCCGGGTCGAGGCGTTCAATCTGTTCAACCACACGAATTTCGGACCACCCGCGCTGATTGCGTTCACGGGATCGCAGGCGGACGAGCGTCCGGTCTCGACGTTCGGCCGTATCCGGTCCACAATCACCTCGTCCCGGCAGATCCAGTTGGGCCTGCGCGCGACGTTTTGAAGAAGTTATCAGTTGTCAGTCGTCAGTTCTCAGTCTCCGTTCGAGCGGGTTTGTGACTGAGAACTCATGACTGACAACTCACCACCGACTACTGAGGATGGCATCGATGAATTGGGTGATCCTGGCATTTGGCGCGGCGCTGTCGTGGGGCGTCTACGGCGTGATGCTGCACCGTGGACAGGTGCAGTTGGGCAGCCCGCTGCGCGCGCTGCTCTGCGTCGGCGTGGCGTATTTCCTGATCGGCGTCCTCGTGCCCGTCGCGGGCCTGACGGCGCAGGGCGGCCTGAAGTCGTTCAACACCGCGGGCACGATCACGGCGACGGTGGCCGGCATCCTCGGCGCCGTGGGCGCGGTCTGCATCATCTACGCGTTCCGCGCCGGCGGCTCACCCGCGTACGTCATGCCGCTCGTCTTTGCCAGCGCGCCGCTGGTGAACGTCCTGTTTTCGATGTATCTGCACCCGCCGAAAATCGCGCCCAGCCCGCTGCTCTGGGTCGGCTACCTGATGGCCTCGGCGGGCGTCGTGCTGGTGCTGTATTACAAGCCGCAGGGATAGCGGCGCGCGCGACGCGGCCGCGGAGTTCAGTCGCGGAACAGGCTGGCGATGAGCGCCGCGATGTCGATCGCGGCCCCCGCGCCATTCGCGGCGCCGGCAGACTCCAGCAGCCAGCGCGTCCGCGTCTCGGCCGGGATCGATCCGCCGAACGCCGGCACCGTGGGTGAGTCACGCAACATCTTCGCGCGCCAGCGCTCGTCTTCCAGCTCGTTGCGTTCCTTCTCGCGCGCCCGATCGACGCCGCCGTCTTCGATGAACCGCATGACGCGGTGCAACTCGCCCGCGTCGAAGTACGTGCCGTGCGCCTTGCACACGTCGAGCACGACGCCGGACACGCGCGAGAAGTTGACGCGGTTCATCATCGATCCACACGCCGGACACGGCCAGTAGCGGATCTTTGTCTCCACGGCGCGGGGCAGACCGCCGCCCGCTGCACCGTCGCGCGCCGCCCCGTCGTCCGCTGCTCTGGCGAAGTCGCTATTGAGGAACCCGACGCGCGTCTCGCGCTCGCGGCACAGCCGCACGAACGCGTCCGCCGCGACCCACGTCCCGTCGCAGCGCTCGCACTCGTCCAGCGTCAGCGCCCCCACCGTCACTTCGCGCATCACCTGACGGCAGCGCGGACAGGATCGCACCGCCGGCGGTCCTTCGACGCGCTGCACGGCGTCACCGCAATGCGAGCAGAACGCGCTGCCGGCAAACACCGGTTGGAAGCAGGACGGACACGCGACCGTCGCCAGCCGCGCGCGGCAGTACGCGCACTGCGTCCGTCCAGGGGTGAGCGCGCCTCCACAATTCGGACAGTGGATCGATCCCGCTGTCGCCTTGGCCATACCTCGCCGTCCGTGTGCAAATGTGAGTGCCGGGGAGCACCTATTATGCCACGGATGGGCTTGGCTCGAGGGAGCTGCGGTGCGGTCGTCATCCGTTCTGAATGCCGGTCAGCCTCGGCACCTCAGGTCATGCGCACGGGATATCTGGAACGGTCAGGTACGGCAAGCCCTTGGTTCAGTGCGCATTAACGCATACACTCAGGAGTCAAGATGCGGTGCGATCAAATGACGAAAGGACGCGCTTAGATGGCCAAACCCAAGGAAGTTCTCGAGTTTGTCATTGACGCGTTCACTCCGGATACCCTTCCAATGGGGCGGCTAGGCGAGTACCTGGTCCAGCTCTCGACCCTGCTTGGACACAAGGAGCGCGTCCACTTTGTTGAAGTGAAGGAGGGAAGCGCCACGCTCGTTCATGAGGTGGAGCCGCCCGCGTATCCCAAGGTTCGAGACCGCGTCCATGCGGTACGCTCGCTCGACGCCCCTGGCGAAGCCATCAAGGCATTTGAAACCCTGGAACATATGCTGCGCGCAGACGGTGCTCAAGCCGAGCTACGCAGGCGGGCGGACACCGCTCCCACTGGGAGACTCCTGCATTTTCCGGGCGCGTCTCGACAGTTGGACGAGCCGTACGGTCCATTCAGTCAGTCTGGGCAGTTGCAGGGAGTTCCCATCAGCGTCGGCGGCAAGACGTCGCTCGTGAACGTCAATCTTGAGGACGGCCAGAACGTCTACTACTGCGAAGCAACGAGAGAGACCGCTTTGCAGATCGCACCATTTTTGTTCTACCAGCCGTTACGCGTCTTCGGGGTCGGCAAATACTTTCGTAATGTGGATGGAGAATGGGAACTGAGAAGTTTCAGAATTTCTCATTTCGAGAAGCTCGATGTTCGCTCGCTCACGGAGAGCGTAGAACGACTGAGAGCCATCACGAAAAAGACCCATCTCGACAAGGACATTGTGGCAAGACTGGCGGAGCTGAGAGAGGCGTAAGCGAATGGTTGTTGCCTTCGACACCAATGTGCTCTGCCTGCTGCTCCACCCAGAAGCCGACGTTCCGCATGACCCGGCGACGAACAAGCCAGTCGAGCGAGCCCAAGAACGGATGGCGATCCTTGTGGCCCATCTGGAGCAACAGGATGCTCGGATCGTTATTCCAGCCCCTGTTCTCTCCGAGTTTCTGACCTACGCCAGCACCGAATACCTCGACGAGATCAACACCAGTAAGAGTTTTTCGGTGGGATCATTCGACCAGCGCGCGGCAATCGAAGCGGCCGTTGCTCTTCGAAGGGCCAGGGCGGGCGGCCTGGGAAAGAAACTCGGCCTGACCGGCAGTTGGCAGAGGATCAAAGTCGATCGACAGATCGTCGCAATCGCAAAGGTCGAAGGGGTGCAGATCGTCTACACGACGGATAAGGACATCCAAGCCCTGGCGGTCGACAGTGGATTGGAAGTTGTTCATGTCGCAAGTCTGCCATTGCCGCCTTCGAAGACTCCGCTGCTAGATACCGCCGAGGACGAAGCGACGAGCGCGGACGCCGCTTCTGCCAGCGAGCCAAAGCTGCCTTCCGCGTAGTCCGCCCGGACGCGGACGCCGTCAGCTTGCCGTTTTCTTGAATCGCACGATGGCCAGGATGATGATCGCCGTCGTGTAGAACGACAGCCAGGCGATCGGCTGCCACAGCTCCGCCATCGTTGCGCCGCGGAGGACGATGCCGCGCACGATCTGCAGGTAGTAGTTCGCCGGGATCAGATACGTCAGGTACTTGAAGAACACCGGCATGCCGTCGATGGGGAAGACGTAGCCGGACAGGAACACGAACGGCAGCAGGAAGAACATCGACATCTGCGTCGCCTGCATCTGCGTCTTGGCAATCGTCGAGATGAAGATGCCGAGGCCGAGCACCGCGCCGATGAAGAGGCCTGACAGGATGTAGAGCGACAGCAGGCTGCCGACGATCGGGATGTCGAACAGGAACCGCATCAGCAGGACGACGATCGTGAGCTGGATGTAGCCAATCAACAGGAACGGCACGATCTTGCCGACGATCAACTGCGCGCGCGTCAGCGGCGTCACCTGCAATTGTTCGAGCGTGCCCATCTCGCGCTCGCGGACGATGCTGGCCGCGGTGAAGTTGATCAGCGTGAAGGTCAGGATGATCGCGAGCAGGCCGGGGATGATGAAGTTCGCCGTGCGCAGGTCCGGGTTATACCAGGGCCGCAGCCGCAGGTCGATCGGCAGATCGCGGCCCTGCCAGCGGGCCCGCGCCACCAGCGCTCGCATCGACATGCTGGTGGCGATGCCCGACGCCACGGCCATCGCCTGCGTCGACGTCGTCGAATCCGACGCGTTGACGATCAGCATCGCGTGCGCCGGCTCGCCGCGATGCCGGTCCGCGCCGAACTCGCGATCGATGACGAGGCCGACCGACGCGCGGGCCGCATCCAGCTCGCGCCGCAGCTCGTCCAGCGACGAGACCGAGCCGACAACATCGAAGTAGTCGGACGCTTCCATCTTCGCGACCATCTCGCGGCTGTCGAACGAGCGGGACTCGTCCAGGACGACCATCTTCAGGTGCTTGACGTCGAAGTTGATCGCGTAGCCGAACAGGAACGTCTGCATCAGCGGGACGAAGACGATCATGCGCAGCGTCAGCGTGTCCCGTTTGAGCTGGCGGAATTCCTTGATGACGAGAGCGAGCAGGCGTTTCATACGGCGGTTCTCTCCGAGCGACGCGCTCCTGGCGCCGCTCCTGGCAATGTCGCGTCCAACGTGCCTCTACCGGTGCCTCTATCGATGTCGCCGCACGAGGGCGACGAACGCATCTTCCAACGTCGGTTCGGCGTCGCGGACGTCGCCGAAGCGTGAGAGCAGCGCGGCGACGGCGTCCCGGCGGCCGGCCGCGGAGACGACGCGCAGCGCGAGGCCGAAGAGATACGCGTCCTCGACCGCCGCGTCGTGCTCGACTTCGCTCATCGCCACGAACGGATCCGCGGACGGGCGCACTTCGAGCAGCCGGCCCTGCAGGTCGCGCTTGATCTCGCGCGGCGTGCCGCTGGCGATGACGCTGCCGTTCAGGATCAGCACCAGGCTGTCGCACTGCTCGGCCTCGTCCATGTAATGCGTCGTGACCAGCACGGTCATGTGTTGGTCGGCCGCGAGCTCGTAGATCAGATCCCAGAACATGCGGCGGCCGCGCGGATCGACGCCGCCCGTCGGCTCGTCAAGGAACAGCAGCTCCGGCTTGTGCAGCAGCGCCGCCGCGAGCGCCACGCGCTGACGGACGCCCGTCGACAGGCCCTCCGTCAGTGTCGTCAAATAGCGCTCGAACTTCAGGCGCGCGCCGAGCTCCGCGGTGCGCGCGTCGATCGCCTGACGCGTGAGGCCGTAGACCGATCCGAAGAACTGCAGGTTCTCGCGGACCGTGAGGTCCGTGTAGAGCGAGAATTTCTGACTCATGTAGCCGAGCCGCTGCTTCCAGGCTTCGGTGTCCTTCGTGGCGTTCAGTCCGTTGAACCCGGTGATCGTGCCCTCGTTCGGCGCGAGCAGCCCCGCGAGCATGCGGATCGTCGTCGACTTGCCAGAGCCGTTCGGTCCGAGGAAGCCGAAAATGCGGCCGCGCGGGATGTCGAAGTCCACCTTGTTGACCGCGACGACATCACCAAAGCGCCGCGTCAGCCCGCGGACGCTGACAATCGGCGCGTCGAGGCCATTGCCGCTCGTGCTGCCGTTCGACGCGGTCGGCGTCGACACCGTGGCCGACGTGGGCGCTGCCGTCGACGTCGTGCGTGAGTCGTTGGACGCGGTCATGCCGCCACCTCGTCCGCCTCGCTGCGCAGCACGAAGACGTCTTCGAGCGACGGCTGAATCTCCGTCACGCCGTCCTGCTCGATGATGTCCGCGAGCGCGTCGCGGATGCGATCGACCAGCCCCGGCGCCGCGTCCTCGCTGCCGCGCGCGTGCAGCACCGTGCCGAACAGCGAGAGATCGTCCACGTCGGACATGGCGTTCAGCCGCGCGCGGACGTCGAGCCGCTGTGAGGATCGGATCTCGATCAACTGACGTCCGAAGGCCGCGACGATCTCCGTGCGCGTGCCGATCGCGGCGAGCCGCCCGCGGTCGAGGAAGCCGACGCGCGTCGCGTACTCGGCTTCGTCCATGTACGGCGTCGACACGACGATCGTCAGGCCGTCGTGGTGCAACTGGTGCAGCAGCCGCCAGAACTCGCGGCGCGACAGCGGATCGACGCCCGTCGTCGGCTCGTCGAGCAGCAGCAGGTCCGGCCGCGTGAGCAGCGCCGCCGCGAGCGCCAGCTTCTGCTTCATGCCGCCCGAGAGCGCGCCGGCCAGCCGCGCGCGGAACGGCGACATGCCGACCAGCTCCAGCAACTGCGTGGCGCGCGCATCCGCCTCGGCTTTCGGGACGTCGTACAGCTGCGCGCGCAGCGCGAGGTTTTCGTCAATCGTCATGTCCTGATACAAGCCGAAGCGCTGCGGCACCATGCCGAAGGTGATGTTGGCTTCGCGCGTCAGCGTGCCGGACGTCGGCTTCAGCAGGCCGGCGACGATGCGGAAGAACGTCGTCTTGCCGGCGCCGTCCGGACCGATGAGCGCGAACATCTCGCCGCGGGCGATCTCCAGATCGAGGCCGCGCAGCGCGCGGACGGCGCCGAACGAACGGGTGAGGGCGTGCGCGGTAATCATGATGTCCGCCTACGGCTGCTTCGCCTGACCGGACGGCGTCGCCTGGCCCGCTTCGCTGCGGACGTGGACTTCGGCCGGCTGTCCTGGGACGAGCGGTTCTTTCCAGGCCTGCGTCAGATCGACCTTTGCGGCGTAGACGAGATTCACGCGCTCCAGCCGCGTTTCGACGGCCTTGGGCGTGAACTCCGCGTCGAGCGAGATCTCGGTGACGCGGGCCTCGAACGTGCGGCCGGGGAACGCGTCCACGATGACGGAGGCCGCCTGTCCCTGCTTCACGCGTCCGAGCTGCGTCTCCGGAATGAACGTCCGCACGTACAACCGGTTCGCGAACGCCAGCGTCAAGGCCGACTGGCCGGGGTTCAGCAACTGTCCAGGCTCCGCGAGGCGGTGCAGGATGACGCCGTCCGCGGGCGCGCGCAGCTCCGCTTCGTTGACGACCGTTTCGGATTGTTTGAGCTGCGCCTGCGCGCGCGCGATCTCGTCCTTCGCCTGCTGCTTCTGCCACGAGCGGAAGCCTTCGCGGGAGAGCCGCAGCCGATCGCGCGACGCGCGCAGCGCGGCCTGCGCGCGTTCCAGCTCGGTCTTCGCGCGATCGACGTCGCGCTCGGTGCCCACCTTCTTCGACAGCAGGAACTCCTGCCGCGCGAGCTCGCGCTTCGCGAGGTCTTCCGCGGACGTGCGGTCGGTCACTTCCGCTTCCGCCGCCGAGATCTCCGAGCGGCGGCTGCCGGCGGCGAGATCCTGAAAGCGCGACTCGGCGGCCTGCACGCCGGCGCGATCGCGATCGACGGTGTAGCGCGTCTCGCCGAGATCCAGCAGGACCAGCAGGTCGCCGGCCTTGACGCGATCGCCTTCGCGCACCTTGATCTCCAGGATGCGTCCGGTCACCTTGGGCGAGATGTCGACGAGCGGCGCTTCGAGCCGTCCGTTGAGTTGAATCAGATTGGGGTCTGCGGCGTCGCGGCATGCCGCGGTGCCAGCCAGCGCCGCGACGATGAGGCCGGCGCACCATCCGCGAGTAGTCATGTCGGGAATCCTGAGTGTCGCAATCCTGGGAGTCATGGTCTGAACGATGGAATCGGATCTCGTTGACGGAACGCGCCTAGCGGTCCACGCGCGCGGCGGACGAAGAGAACGCGGCCGTCGACAGCGCCGGAGCCGGGCGTGCGGACGCGGATGATGGCGACGCCGGCGGCGCGTCGAGGACGATCTGGCGGTCGCGCAGCAGCGTCCCCTTCGCGCGCAGGAATTCGGCGAGCGCGCGGCGATAGCTCGTGAGCGCCGCGGTCTCGGCCAGTTCGGCGGCCGCCAGATCGTTCTGCCGTGTCAGGACGAAGAACGTCGTCGTCAGACCGGCGGCGAAGCGGTCCTGTTCCGCCTGCAACTGGACCTGCGCCGCGTCCAGACCGGCGCGCGCGGCTTCGAGGCGCTGCGCGGCGGTGGTCAGCGCGGTCGCGCCGTTGCGGACTTCGACCGCGATGCGCTGCGCCTCGCGCTCCTGCAGCAGCGCCGCCTGACGCTTGACGCTTTCGGCCGTCGCGACGTCCGCGCGCGCCGCGCGCTGGCCGACGGGCACAGTCAATTGCAGGCCGATCGACGCGTCCGGAAAGCGGTGCCGGAAGACGGACTCGATCGACTGGCCGATGTCGCCCGACAGCTCCGGCGGGACGACCAGATTGATCCCGCCGAACGGCTGCGCGTCCGGATTGAGATCGCCGGCGAGCCCGCGCGTCGTGTAGGAGCCGACGATATCGAGCTGCGGCTTGAGGCGGTCGCGGGCGGCGTCGATCTCGACGTCCTGGATCGCGAGGCGGACCTTGACGTCGGCCAGTTCGGGGCGGTTGGCCTCCGCGTCGCGCAGCGCGGCCTGGACGTCGACTGGCGCGGCGAGCGCGTCGGGCGCGTCGAGCGGACGCAGCTCCGCGTCCCACAGCGGATCGGTGGGCGAGTCGAGCATCAACTGCTTCAGCGCGCGCTCGGCGCGCAGGCGTGTTTCCTCCGCCGCGTACAGATCGCCGCGGCGGCGCGCGATCTCCGCGGTCGGCTGCGCGATGTCGGACTCGGGCGTGACTTTGCCCTCGATGCGTGACGCGACGTCTTCACGCTGGCGTTCGGCGAGCGCGAGATTGCGCTGGCGCACATCCACGTCGCGGCGCGCGGCGACGAGCGTCCAGTAGGCCTGTTCGACGGCGTTGACGGTCTCCAGCACCGCGCGGCGGACGGCGATGTCGGAGCGATCGCGCGAGAGCCGGGCGACGCGGATGCCGCGGCGGACGTTATCGTTCGCGCGGCCCTGCAGCAGCGGCTGACGCGCCTCGATGCCGAGCGCCGACGTCCAGGCGGGCGAGAGCAGCGTGATGAAATTGTTGCTCGTGTCGCGCGCGAGGGACGAGGACACGGTGATCGTCGCGCCGGACGAAAAGAACTTCGTCAGCGACGCGCTGCTGATGACGCCGCGCACGGTAGGCATCAGCTCGCCGGGAGGCGCGCCGGAGAGCAGCGAATTGTTCGGGATCGTCTGATCGCGGTAGCGCAGCTCCGCGCGGAACACCGGGTCGTAGCCGGCGCGCGCGCGTTCGATGTTGGCGTCGGCCGAGACGATCGCCTCGCGCTCGATGGCGAGGTCGTGGTTCCTGGCCAGGGCGCGCGCGGTCGCGTCGGCGAGCGTGAGGTCCTGCTGCTGCGCGACGGCCGTCGCGGCCGTCAGCGTGCCGACGGCCAGCGCGGCGAGGACGGCGCGCGCGCCGAATGCGGTCAGCGCGCCGAATGCAGTCGGCGCATGAGTGCTGCGGCGCGGCGTTCGAGTGATGAGCATCTGCCAATCCTTCGCGGTGTCTCTTTCGTGGCGAGTGTCCATGTCGTGAAGCGCGATCAATGCGAGGGGCGCTCCGGCGCGGGTGGCGTCGGATGCGGCTTCAGGCTGACGCGCGCGATCCGCGGATCGATGGCTCTCGCCAGCTCCATCCAGGCCATCTCCTCGGTGGCCATCAGCGCGTCGATCTCGGACGCGCTCAGCTCGAGACCGCTGTCGACCAGGTGCTGCAGCGTCGTCAGCGGATCCGCCACGAACCGTCTCCGGAACTCCTCGTCTGTGACAATCCGTCCGACTAGCATCTCGACATTCCTTTGGGTCATGACCGGCCACCAATAGGCTGGACTCGTGGTTGCTGATTGCGTCCCAGGCTGCTGGCGACCGCGTCCAGGGGGCGCGTCCAGGGGCGCAGTCGATACCCCTCTTCAAGGCAAGACCGCCGCCAGCACGCGTCCGGTGCCAGGCGTTGGAAGGAAGTCCTTCTACGAGAGTCAGTTGGACGGCCAGCGTTGCGCCGTGGACAGGTGCGGATCCGAGAGCGAGGACGGCGCAATGTGTGCAGAAATACACAACATGTGCGGAATCACACAGGTGAGGAGCAACAGGCGGATAGCGTGGGGCGTGGGCGGTCCGAGACGGGTTCAGTCGAGGCCGTAGCGGCGGAGGCGGACGTAGAGCTGCGTGCGGGTCAGGCCGAGGACGCGGGCGGTCTTGGACTTGTTGAACCGGCTGTCGCGCAGCGCCTTCTCGATCATCTCGCGCTCGACGGCCTTCAGGCTCGGCGCGCCCGCGGCGTTGCCCGACCCGCCGTCCGGCATCGGTGCGTCGCCGTCGGCGGCGGACATGGCGGTGGATGACGGGAATCCGCTCGCCGTGAATTCAGCCGCGGGCGATCCGGTCGCGGTCGACGGGACGCCGGACCGTGCGGACGCGGAGGCGGGCGCGAGCGAGAAGTGCGCGCTGGTGATGAGTCCGCCCTGACACAGGATCGCCGCGCGCTCCAGCGCGTTGCGCAGCTCGCGCACGTTGCCGGGCCATGCGTACGCGAGGAGCAGGTCGCGCGCGTCGCGCGAGATGCCGGCCGGCGGACGGCCGAAGCGGCGGCCGATTTCGTCCAGGAACGCCTCGCTGAGCGGGAGGATGTCGTCCGGCCGGTCGCGCAGCGGCGGCAGGCGGATGCCGAACACGTGCAGGCGATAGTACAGATCCTCGCGGAACGTGCCGCGCTGCATGGCGATGAGCAGGTCGCGGTTCGTCGCGGCAATCACGCGGACGTCGGCGCGGCGCACCTGCGTCGATCCCAGTCGCTGGAACTCGCGTTCCTGCAGCACGCGCAGGAACTTGGCTTGCGACGAGGGGGACATCTCGGCGACTTCGTCCAGGAACAGCGTGCCGCCGGCGGCCTGTTCGAGCTGTCCGGGCTTGGACTGCGTCGCGCCGGTGAATGCGCCGCGCTCGAATCCGAAGAGCTCCGACTCCAGCAGGTGTTCCGGCAGCGCGGCGCAATTGAGGGCGACGAAGGGCCTGGCGCGGCGGGTGGACGCGCGGTGGATGAAGCGCGCGACGACTTCCTTGCCGGTGCCGGATTCGCCTTGCAGGAGGACGGTGGTGGTCGTGCCGGCGACCTGCGTGGCCTGCGTGAGGGCGTTGCGCCACGCGGTGGACTCGCCAATCGCGCGATGGTAGCCGCCGAGCGAGTCGAGCTCGTCCGTCAGCGTCTTCACGCGGGCTTCGAGCTGCGCGGTGATCTGGCGTGCTTCGGCCGCGCGCTCCGCGGCCTCGGCGAGCTGCTGATGCGAGACGGCCAGCGCGACGTGATCCGCGATGCGCTTGGCGATCAGCGCGTCCGCGGGCTGATAGATGCCGGGCGCGCGCGACATGAAATTCACGCCGCCGACGATCTCGTCCGCCACGCGGATCGGCACGCGCAGCGACGCGCGGAATCCCATCTTGACCGGCGGCGTGAGGGCCTCTTCCGGGATCTGCTGGATGTCCTCCACGATCATGAAATTGGAGATGCGCTTCAGCATCTCCTCGCCGCCGTAGGGCAGCGGCACGCGCTCGGGGACAAGGGTCCGGTCGATCCCGCTGGTGGCGTAGGGAATGACGGAGCGGCGGTCCTCGGAGAGCAGGACCATGCCGACGGCGTCGTGCGGCAGGACGCGCTTCGCGATCTCGGAGACGCGCGCGAAGACGTCACGCACGTCGAGCACGCCGGTGAGCGTCGGCAGCAGATCGTCCAGCGCCTGCAGGCGCCGGAGCTGTTCCAGCTCGGTCGGCTCGGCGGATGTCACCGCCGCGGGCTCGGGCTCGGAGCGCGGCGGTGCGGCCATCGGGTCGTCGGTCATGCGTAGAGAGCGTCTGCCGGCGCCGGTGTGGTGTCGGTGTGTGGAGCGACGGTCAGCGGCTGGCGGCCAGCGCTCGCGCGCGGCGGATCTGCTCCGCATGCCCGTGTGCGTGCGCCGCGTACAGTTCCAGCCAGCGCGTGACGCTGTACGGCCCGGCGTCCGAGTGCGTGCCGGCGCGCTGCCAGTCGGCTTCAGTCATGTGATCGAGAATCTCCGCCGTCGTCTCGCGCGCGACGCGCAGCGTTTCGAGCGACGCGGCAATCGGCCGCCGATCGTAATAGAGCCGCCGCGCGAACTCGTCCTGATCGTAGCCGACAATCACCGGATTCTCTTCGGCCAGCAGCCGGCGCAGGCGGATGGCGGAGGTCATCTCGCTGTCGGCGAGGTGATGCACGATCTCGCGCGGCGTCCACTTGCCGGGCGCGGGACGCGTATCCAGCTCGGCGTCGGTCGCACCCTCCAGCGCTTCACGCACGACGCGGTAACCGTCCTTGTAGCGGTCGATCAACGTTTGACGGATACTCATGTCGACCATTATGGACGAAAAAATGGCCCAGCCGGCACGCCGCGATATGTAAGGATCTGCAACTTCTGGCGGGTCGGCGCTGCCCCACGCGTCCCCGCTCGCAGCGCGAACACGGCGATGCGGACAGGCAAGCCCTTCTATCGAAACCGAACAACCGTCGGCGTCCTGCCGTTGCCGTGGTGTACGCGCGTCCATACTCGAATTCCTCTCCTCGTTCCGGCAGCGCGACCAGGCGGCCGGCCACGATTCCGCATGTTCCTTGACCCGCTCGTTCACCGGTCCGTCAACCAAGGGAGAACCCGGCATGCGACGTTTCTTCAATCCACGCGTGCTGATGCTCATCACCACGACGGCATTCCTGTTCCTCGTGTCCAGCGAGGAAACCGGCGCCATCAACAAGCGATGCAGTTGTACGATTTGGGCCGATATCTGGCAGGCCGGCGATCCCGACCACAAGATCGGCGAGGACGTCACGTCCTACCAGGACAATGTCGGCCCGAACCTCGTGACCTGTGCCGCGATCAGTTGCCAGGGGGCGGTCAACAATTTTGTCCAGCAGCTCTGCAACGACTGGCAGGCCAGCTTCATCCGTGTCCACTGGATCTACAACTACTGGGAGGATTCGGACTTGTGGCTGGACACCCTGGATCAGCAGTTCGGCTGCTGATTGGCCCGCCGATCGCCTCGTCTGCCTGGCGGCGGCCGGTCCCCCGGGACCGCCGCCGCGGCGGCGGAACCTCCCGGTGCGAGAACGGGTAGAATGACCGATCTATGGTTCTCGACTCCATCCTGCAGGCGATCGGCCGCACGCCCCTGGTCCGATTGAATCGTATCGGCGCGCACCTCCGCTGCACGATCTACGCAAAGTGCGAGTTTCTCAACCCCGGCGGGTCGCTCAAGGACCGCATCGGCCGGTCGATGGTCGAGGCCGCCGAGCGCGAAGGACGCATTCGTCCCGGCGACACGCTCATCGAACCCACGAGCGGCAACACCGGCATCGGCATCGCGCTCGCGGGCGCCGTCCGCGGCTATCGCGTGATCATCACGATGCCGGAGAAGATGAGCCGCGAGAAGCAGGTCGTCCTCGAAGCGCTCGGCGCGGAGATCATCCGCACGCCGACCGAAGCCGCGTCCGATTCGCCCGAAAGCCACATCAGCGTCGCGAAGCGGCTGCAGTCCGAGCTGCCGAACGCGCATATCCTCGATCAGTATTCGAACCCGAACAACCCGCTCGTCCACGAGCGCGAGACCGGCCAGGAGATCCTGGACGACCTCGACGGCCGCGTGGACATGGTGGTCATGGGCGCCGGCACCGGCGGCTCCATCACCGGCGTCGCCCGCCGGATCAAGCAGGCCAACCCGCGCTGCCTCATGGTCGGCGCCGATCCGGTCGGCTCGATCCTCGCCGGTCCTTCCGATGCCGCGACGTACAAGGTGGAAGGCATCGGCTACGACTTCATCCCGGACGTGCTGGATCGGTCGCTCGTCGATGAATGGGTCAAGACGACGGATCAGCCGTCGTTCCTGCTGGCGCGCCGCCTGATTCGCGAGGAAGGGCTGCTCGTGGGCGGATCCAGCGGATCGACGATGTTTGCCGCGCTCCAGGCCGCGCCGCGCTTGAAGGAAGGCCAGAACTGTGTCGTGGTGCTGGCGGACGGCGTCCGCAATTACATGACGAAGTTCGTGGACGACAAGTGGATGCGCGACAACGGCTTTTTCCAGTCGCAGACCGTGAAGGGCCGCGTGCAGGACATCATCGAAACCGAGCTGCGCCGCCCCGCGCTCGTCACGGCCGAAGACACCGACTCGATCCGCGACGTCATCGACACGATGCGGGAAAACGGCATCTCCCAGGTGCCCGTCACCTCCGGCGGCGTCCTCGTCGGCATCGTCGCCGAAGGCGATCTGATGATGTTCCTCGGGACCGGGGAAGGCACGCCGGACTCGCTCGTGGCGAAGTGCATGACGCGCCACGTGGCCGGCGTCAGCACGAGCACGCCGCTCTCCGCGCTGGAGGAGATGCTCCGCAAGAACGTCGCCGTCGTGGTCGTCAACGATCAGCGGCAGCCGATCGGCATCCTGACGCGGATCGATCTCCTGCACTACCTGACGCTGCGCCAGCCCGCGTAAGCGGACGCGTCGACGCTGAGCTCATCACCCCGGATGCCGCCGATGCCCGTACGAAGCCCGTTGTCCGTTCTCGCCGCCGTGGTCGGCGCGTCCGCGCTGCTCTCCCTCGCGCTGCCGGCCGCGCCGCCGCTCACGGCCGCACCCGAGCGATCGCCCGCGCTCCAGTCCCTCGTGGAGACGGAGCAGGCGTTCGCGAAGATGGGCGCGGCGAAGGGGCTGCGCGACGCGTATCTGGAATATCTGTCGGAAGACTCGCTGCTGTTCCGTCCGGGGCCGGTGCCGGGGAAGATGTTCTACCGGCGGCAGCCGCCGTCGCGCGGCCGCACCACGTGGGCGCCGGACTTCGCCGACATCGCGGTGTCCGGCGATCTCGGCTACAACGCGGGGCCGTTCGAGTTCCGCGAAGGCGACGGCACGGCGGCGGCGCCGACGCCGACGCCGACGTGGGCCGGACATTTCATGTCGCTGTGGCGCAAGCAGGCGGACGGCCAGTGGAAGGTGGAGCTGGACACGCACATCGATCACAAGCCGTTCACGACGGCCGTCGCGGACGTGAAGGATGTCGCGACGTCGAGCGCGCCGGGCACGGCGGCGAACGACGCGAAGCCGCAGAAGGAGCGCGAGACCGCGCTGCTCGACCTCGACAAGGGCTACGCCAAGGAAGCCGCGAGCGGCGGCGGGCTCGACGCGATCCTGCGCGCGCACGCGCTGGACGACATCCGCGTCTATCGTCCGGGCAGTTTTCCGTTCGTGGGCAAGGCGGCGCTGGACGCGGCAGCCAGGGCCGATGCTGCGCCGGTCACGATGTGGCAGCCGACCGTGGCGCGGATGTCCACGGCCGGCGATTTCGGCTATACGACCGGACTCATTCCGCCGTCCGCGCAGACGACCGGACCGGCGCGTCCGCGGTACTACGTCCGCGTCTGGAAGCGGCAGGCGTCGGGCGCGTGGAAGATCGCGCTCGACCTGATTCCCGCTTCGTAGAATTCATTCCCCCCTCGTCGCCTTCCCGCCGCGCTACTTCGCGGCGCTGGCGGCCAGCTCCGCGAACTTCGTCTTGACCTCGCTCGCGGGGATCCAGCGGCCGTGCACCACCACGCCCGCCTGGCGCTTCACGTTCCCGATGCTTTCCAGCGGATTGGCTT
>Ga0187894_10002231_pt1 | contig 23389 bp, 20 predicted proteins | sample GBC1701081metaG_FD_136650 | JGI IMG/M metagenome (GOLD analysis project Ga0187894, IMG submission 136650) | White microbial mat communities from a lava cave in the Kipuka Kanohina Cave System on the Island of Hawaii, USA - GBC170108-1 metaG ... | reverse complement strand
CTCGCGCTCAAAGTGTTCGCGGCCTCTGAGCTCGCGGGCCAGAGCCGGCGTGAGGCGCTGCGGCATGGCGTCGCCTACGCCGCCGGCGTCGAGCTCTCGATGCTCGCGCTCGCGGGCGTCGTGCTGGCGCTGCGCGGCGCGGGCCACGCCGTCGGCTGGGGCTTCCAATTCCAGGAGCCGGCATACGTCGCGGCGATCTCCGCGGTGCTCACCGGCTTCGCGCTCAACCTGTTCGGCGTGTTCGAGATCGGCTTCCAGCCGAGCGCGCTCGCGAGCGTCGGCGCCGAGGCGCCTGGCGCGCGGCGCTCCTTCTTCGAAGGCCTGCTCGCAGTCGCGCTCGCGACGCCTTGCTCCGCGCCATTCCTCGGCACGGCAATCGGATTCGCGTTCTCGAGCCCCGCCTACGCGATCTCGTTGATCTTCGCCGCAATCGGCGCAGGGCTCGCGTTGCCCTTTGTCGCGATCAGCGCTTTCCCTCAGCTCGGACGCTTCCTGCCGCGCGGCGGCGCCTGGATGGGAACGCTGCGAAGCGCGCTCGGCTTCGCGCTGCTCGGCAGCGTCGTCTGGCTGCTTTGGATCGTCGGCCGCAGCTCGGGCGCGGATGCGATCGGCGCGCTGCTCGCGCTGCTGCTCGCCGGCTCGTTCGTCGCGTTCGTGTATGGCCGCCTGCAGCACGCCGGCGCGCGTTTCGCGGGGGTCGGTGCGGCGCTCGCAGTCGCGCTGCTGCTCGTCGGCGGCTCGAACCTCGTGCGCGTCTCGGCGTCGCGGCAGCCGGACGCCAGCGAGCGAGCACAGCACAGCGACGCGGAGGCGTGGAGCCCGCTCGCGCTCGAAGAGGCGCTCGCCGCCGGGAAGCCCGCGTTCGTCTACTTCAGCGCGGATTGGTGCCTCACCTGCAAGCTGAACGAGCGCCTGGCGATCGACACGGACGCCACCAGAGCACTTCTCAGGGAACGCGGCTTCGCGGTACTGCGCGGCGACTGGACGCGGCGCGACGAGCCGATCCGCCGCGAGCTCGCGCGCCACGGCAAAGCCGGCGTGCCGCTCTATCTCGTCTACTCGCCGGAAGCCCCGGGCATGCCCGAGCTGCTCCCGGAGCTGCTCACCCAGGAGCTTCTCGCGCGGGCGTTGCGGAGCGCGACGGCCGGCCCAGCGCAGAAGTGAGAACGCTCACACGTTCGGCTCGCGCCCGGCCGATGCATTCCCTCGAATTTGGGAGAACCCGATGACGCTTCGTTTCTTGCGCGCGCTTCTGCCTCTCGCGTTCGCGCTGACCGCGAGCGCGGCTCTCGCGCTCGACGAAGGTGACCGCGCGCCCGATTTCCAGGCGCGCAGCGTGGTCGGTGATGCCGAGGTCGTGCTGCACGAGCTGCGCGGCAAGGTGGTGTTGGTCGACTTCTGGGCGTCGTGGTGCGCGCCCTGCAACGCGGCGATGCCGCAGCTCGAGAAGCTCTCGAAGGAATTCCCGAGCGATCAGTTCGTCGTGCTCGGCGTGAACGTCGACAAGAAGCTCGCCGACGCGCGGCGCGCGCTCGAGAAGCGCCCGGTCAGCTATGCGAATGCAAGCGACCCGACCGGCATGCTGCCGAAGCGCTTCGGCCTGCAGACGATGCCCACCACCTACCTGATCGATCAAGACGGCGTCGTGCGGCTCGTGCACCGCGGCTACCGCAACGGCGACATCGACGAGCTGCGCGAGCAGGTGCAGAAGCTGCTCGACAAGAAGAAGAAGGGCTGATCATGCGTGCGCTGCGCATCGCTCTGCTGTTGGGGATCTGCGCGCTCGCGAGCGCATGCCAGCACGTCGACCCGTGGGAGCGCAACTTGCTCGCGCGCCCCGACATGGCGTGGGAGCCGGACGAGCTCGCGGCGACGCAGGAGAACCACACCTACTTCAGCAAGGAAGCTGCGATGCCGGGCGGCGGCGTCGGCGGCGGCGGCTGCGGCTGCAATTAGGTCGATGCGGAGGGGGCGACGATGAGCCAGAAGAAGCGGCGAGCACGCAGCGAGAGACGCGCCGCCGAGCGCGCGGCCGTGCGAGCCGCCCGCAGCGGGCGCGGCACGTTCGCGATGCTGACGACCAGCGCGCTCGCGCTGATTCCGGGCCTCGCGGAACGCGCAGCCGCGCAGAGCCAGGAGAACGGCTGGTCCTTCGCGTACGGCTATTCGATGTACGCCGAGGGCAGCCTGCCGGCGAGCAAGGTCAGCGCGGGCAGCCGCGAGCGCTACGACATCGACACGCATGCCTTCAAGCTCGCGGCGCCGATCGGCGGCAACATCTCGCTCGGGCTCGACGTCGCGTACGAGAAGATGACCGGCGCGTCGCCCTGGCTGATCGAGTCCGACCTCGCGGGCGACCCGGTGGTCGTGATGACCGGGGCGAGCATCGAGGACGCTCGCACCGACGTGCTCGCCTCCGTCACCTTCATCGGCGAGAAGTCGCGCACGTCGCTGACCGGCGGCACGTCGATGGAAGACGACTACACGGCGATCAACTTCGGGTTCGGCCGCGAGAAGGACTTCAACCAGAAGGCGACGACGTTCTCGTGGGGTATGGGCTTCTCGACCGACGAGATCGATCCGAACGGCACCTCGTTCAATCCGCTGCCCAGCAAGCACCACAAGAAAGTCGGCAGCTTCTCGCTCGGCATCGCGCAGGTGATCGACCGCGCGTCGGTCGCACAATCCTCGCTCACGCTGCAGTACGCCGACGGCTACCTCGCCGATCCGTACAAGCTCGTCTCGGCAGGCGGCATCAACAGCGAGGACCGGCGGCCGGGGACACGCACCCAGATCTCGTGGCTGACGCGCTACCGGCGCCACTTCGAGCGCGTGCACGGCTCGCTGCACGCCGACTATCAGTTCAACTGGGATACCTGGGACGTGAAGGCGAACACGCTCGAGCTGGGCTGGCACCAGGAGCTGTTCGAGCTGATCACGATCGCGCCTTCGATCCGGTACTACACGCAGAGCGAGGCGAAGTTCTACGCGCCCTACTTCGCGCTCGGCTTGCCGGCGACACAAGATGCTTCGAGTGACTACCGCCTCTCGCCCTACGGTGCGCTCTCGTTCAAGCTGCGCGCCGACGTGAGCCTCGCGGATCTGCTGAAGGTTCCGCAGGCGCGCATCGGCCTGCAGTACGAGCGCTACGAAAGCGGTGCGGAGTACGCGATCGGCAGCATCGGCACCGAAAATCCCGCGCTCGTGGATTTCAGCGTGCTGATGTTGACGCTGAAGACTGGCTTCTAGCCCTGCGCGGTAATTAGGGCGTCGCGTGCAGCTCCAGCGCAGCGCGTTCAAGGCGATGGGCAGCCCGTGCGAGCTGCGGCTCTACGGCGAGCCGGCGCGCACCGCCGAAGTCGCGCGCGCTGCGCAGGCCGAGGTCGTTCGCCTCGAAGCGAAGTACTCGCGCTATCGCGAAGACAGTCTCGCGACGCGGATCAATCGCTCGGCCGGCGAGCTCGCGGGCGTCGAGGTGGATGCCGAGACCGCGCTGCTGCTCGACTACGCGGCGACCGCCTGGCGCGAGAGCGAGGCCCGCTTCGACATCACTTCCGGAATCCTGCGCCGCGTCTGGAACTTCAAGGCGGGCCGGGTGCCTGCGGCGGACGAAGTCGCCGCGCTGCTGCCGCTGATCGGCTGGGACAAGGTCCGCTGGCGCGCGCCGAGGTTGGTGCTGCCGCTACGCGGCATGGAGATCGACTTCGGCGGCTACGTGAAGGAATACGCGGCGGATCTCGTCGCTGCGAAGTGCCGCGAGCTGGGCGTGAGGAACGGCCTCGTCGATCTCGGCGGCGACCTCGCGGCGATCGGCCCGCATCCGGACGGCCGGCCGTGGCGTGTCGGCGTCCGCGACCCGCGCGCGCCGGACCGCGCGCTCGCTCAGCTCGCGCTGCACGCCGGCGGCGTCGCGACGAGCGGTGATTATGAGCGCTGCATGATCGTCGACGGCGTGCGCTATGGGCACGTGCTCGATCCGCGCTCGGGCTGGCCCGTGCGCGGGCTCGCTTCGGTCAGCGTGATCGCCGACGCCTGCCTCGTCGCGGGCACGCTCACCACCTGCGCGATGCTGCGCGGAACGCGCGGCGGCGCGTGGCTGGACGCGCTCGGCGCCGCGAGCTTTTACATCGAAGAGAGCGGGCGCGTCGGCGGCGCGCTGGTGCCGAAGACCGCGCCGCAAAGGGCGAGCGTGGCGCAGGGCAGATTGCTCGCCTGCTGACGCCGATCGTTCGCGCCGCAATCGATCGCTCTGCCGACCCAACAACTCGCCGCAACGCGCTCGCAGCGAGCTGCCGAGATGCTCGCGCAGCGAGCAGCCGCTGCTCCCGGCCGCCGAGACGCGTGCGCCGCGGTGTGCCCGCGTGGACTCGGCGCCGCGCATTGCGGACGCAACTCGCTCGGGCATGCGGCTTGCTGTTCCCCTCGCCGAGGGTGTCTGCCGCTCACTGGCCGGAGTAGCGGGCAGCGCACTCGCTCGGAGGGCACTTGGCCGCGAGCTCGACGACGGAGCGCCGAGGCGACGTTCTCGCGGTGGTCGGGAACGGCATCGCCGGGCTGAGGCTTTGCGAGCGTCTCGCAGAGTCCCCCGCGACCGCGCGCATGCGCGTCATCGCTTTCGGCGACGAGGCGGCGCCGGCTTACGACCGCGTGCGGCTAGGCGAGGCGCTGCGAGATGCGAAGCCGGAAAGCCTGACGCTGCGCGAAGCCGCGTGGTACGCCGAGCAAGGCATCGAGCTACGGCTCGGAAGCCGCGTCGCGAGCGTGGACGTCCGCGAGCACACGCTGCGCTGCGCGGACGGCGCGGCGCTCGCCTTCGACCAGCTCGTCTTCGCCACCGGCTCGGCGGCGATCGTGCCGCCGATCTCCGGTCTCTCGCTGCCGGGGGTCCTCCGCTACCGCACGCTCGACGACGCGCTGCAGATCCGCGCTGCGGGACGCGCCGCGGCGGCGAGCGGCGCGCGCGCAGCTGTGCTCGGAGGCGGCTTGTTGGGGCTCGAAGCGGCGCGCCTTCTCCAAGGCTTCGATTGCGACGTGCTGGTGATCGAGCGCGCGCCGCACCTGCTGCCGCGCCAACTCCCGCTCGTCGCCTCCCGCGCGCTCGAGGAGCGGCTGCGCGAGCTGCGGCTCGACCTGCGAGTGAACGTCAGGCTGCACGAAGTCGCGCGCGCCGGTGAGCGCCTCCGCCTCCAGCTTTCCGACGGAGCGAGCGTCGAGGTCGGCCTGCTCGTGGTCGCGGTCGGCGTGCGTCCGCGAGACGAGCTCGCGCGCGGCGCTGGCATCGCCTGCCATCGCGAGGGCGGCATCGTCGTCGACGACTTCCTGCGCACCTCCCACAGCGACGTGTTCGCGATCGGCGAGTGCGCTCGGCACCGCGCCGTCGTGCCGGGCCTGGCCGCACCGGTGCTCGCGATGGCCGACACCGCCGCCGCGAACCTCTGCGGAGCGAGCCGACGCTTCGAGGGCGGCGTATTCGTGACGCGGCTGAAGGCGGACGGGATCGAGGTCGCAGCGATCGGGGAGACACTCGCGGCGAGCGAGGGAACGGAGCTGGCGTGCCACCAATCAAAGGCGGCGACGCGGTGCTTGGTGCTCGCAGGCGGTCGGCCGATCGGTGCGGCGGCCGTCGGCGCGTGGTCCGATCTTCACGAGCTGCATGCGCAGATCGCGGACGGGCGACCGATCGGGCAGCGAGCGCTCGACCGCTTTCACCGCACCGGTCAGCTCGGGCGCGCCAGCGCGTGGGTCCCGCCGACGGAGTGGCCGGAGGCGGCGCTGGTGTGCGCATGCAACGGCGTCAGCGCGGGCACTCTGCGTGCGGCGCTGGCCGCGGGCGCTCGCACGCCGGCGGCGCTGCGCGAGCGAACGCGAGCCGGCACCGGCTGCGGAAGCTGCGGCGCGATCGTCGAGGCGTTCGCCGGCATCGAGCCGCCGCACGCAGCGCGCTCTCCCGCGCGCGGGCTCGGGATCGCTGCAGCGCTCGCGCTCACGCTCGTCGCGCTCTTCGTCGCGATCTCGCCCGGGCGCTTTGCCGAGAGCGTGCAAGATCAGCGCGCGATCGAGCGGCTCTGGTCCGACGGCACGCTGCGCCAGCTGACCGGCTTCAGCGCGCTCGCGCTCGCTACGGGCACGCTCGCGCTCAGCTTGCGCCGGCGCTGGCCCCAGCTGCTGCGCGGCTCGCTCGCGCGCTGGCGGACGCTGCACGGCGCCGTGGGGGTGCTCGCGGTCGCGGCCGTGCTGCTGCACACGGGCCTGCGCGCGGGCAGCAACCTCGACCGCGCGCTGTTCGCGAGCTTGCTGTGGATCGCCGCCGCTGGAGCGCTCGCCGGGATCGCTGCGGCGCTCGAGCCGCACGTGCCGGCGCCGGCGCGCGCTCGACTGCGCCTCGCCACGGCCCGCGCCCACACGCTCTCGTTCTGGCCGTTCCCGGTGCTCGCCGCGGCTCACGTGCTCAAGGTCTACTGGTTCTGAGCCATGACGGGCCGGGCCTGGCGACGCGGTGGGTGCGCTGGGCGGCGGCGCTGGGGACGCTCGCGCTCGCGCTCTACCTGGGCGCAGCGTTCGCCGGCAAACGCGACCGGGCGCTGTTCATGCCCGGCGCGACGAGCGCCGGCCATCACCAAATCGAGCTGGCGTGCGAGAGCTGTCATGCGCGCTTCGGAGGCGGCGCAGCGCTGCAGGAGGCGTGCGTGAGGTGCCACGGCGAGCAGCTTGCCGCGGTGCACGATTCCCACCCGCGCACGAAGTTCACGGATCCGCGGAACGCAGAGCGAGTGGCGCTTCTCGACGCGCGCCTTTGCGCGACGTGTCACGTCGAGCATCAGCCGGAGCGCATGCGCGCCGCGGGACTCACGCTGCCAGCTGATTATTGCTTCCGTTGCCACGAAAAAGTCGGTGAGGATCGGCCGACCCACGCCGGGGTCGCCTTCGACCGCTGCGCCTCCGCCGGCTGTCACAACTTCCACGACAATCAGGCGCTCTACGAAGACTTCCTGTTCGCTCATCGAGCCGAGCCGCCCCACCGGCCGGACGGGCGACTGATCGCACGGGCGTGGGCGCCGATCCCTGAGAAACGCCTCGCGGCAGATGCCCACGACGCGCCAGCTCACGCTTCCGATGCAAAAGCGATTGCCGACTGGGCCGCCTCCGCGCATGCGGGAGCCGGCGTGAACTGCAGCGGCTGCCACGGCGAGGACGCCGGCTGGCAAGAAACTCCGGCGCTCACCGCCTGTGACGAGTGCCACGCGCGCGAAGCGGAACGCTTCCGGAGCGGCAAGCACGGCATGCGCATCGCGGCGGGCCTCTCCCCGATGCGGCCTGCACTCGCGCGGCTGCCGATGAAGAGCGAGGCGCTGGAGCGCACGCTCGACTGCGCCGCGTGTCACGCCGCGCACGCGGTCGACACACGTAGCGCCGCGGTCGAGGCGTGTCTCGGCTGCCACGACGACGCCCACAGCCTCGCTTATCAGGCATCTCCGCACGCTGCGCTCTGGCGTTCGGAGCTGCGCGGAAAGACGCCGCCGGGGAGCGGCGTCTCCTGCGCGTCCTGCCACCTGCCGCGCCGCGGCCACCCGGGCAAGACGGTTGCTGCGGATCACGATCAGAACGGCAATCTGCGTCCCAACGAGAAGATGGTGCGCTCCGTGTGCCTCGCCTGTCACGGGCTGGGCTTCACGCTCGACGCGCTCGCTGATGCCGCGCTCGTGCGGCGCAACTTCGACCGAGCTCCGCTGCACACGGTGGACAGCATCGCGTGGGCCGAAGAGCGAAAACAGGCGGATCGAGCATCCGCGAGGAGAGAGCCATGAGAAGACTGGAACGCTCGAGATTCGGGGCAGCGAGCGCGTCGGCTGCGCTCGCGGCGCTCGCACTCGCGTGCGGGGAGGCTGCGCTGCCGCCGACGCCGGCGGGAATCGAGCCGAAGCTGATGGCGGACGCGCTGCACGCAGTGATGGAGTCGGACCGGATCGTCTACACGAAGAAAGTCGTGAACCGCCTCCAGAACGATCTCGGAGTCATCAGGGCGAGCGAGCACTGGGAAGACGATCAGGCGCTGCCGCTGCCAGCCCAAATGTTCCGGATGGGATCGGAGATCGCCGCCGAGAAGGACCTCGGCTTCACCTACGCGCTGCTCTCGCTCTGGCCCGTGAACAAGCAGAACGCGCCGCGCACCGACGCAGAGAAGACCGGGCTCCAGTTCGTGATCGACAACCCCGGTGAGAATTATTACGTCGACGAGGAGCTCGGCGGAGAGAAGTACTTCACCGCCATCTATCCGGACGTGGCCGTCGCTCCCGCCTGCGTGTCTTGCCACAACGACCATCCGGACTCGCCGCGCCACGACTTCGAGCTGCAAGACGTGATGGGCGGCGTGGTCGTGCGAATTCGCGCCGGGATCTGAAACGCGCAACTGAACACCGCACAGCGCGGCGGAGGAGAAGCATGACGGGAGAAGAAATCGCAGCCGTCGAGCGAACCTGGGCACTGGTCGCGGCGACGCCCGAGGCGGCCGCCCAGCTCTTCTACGGAAACCTGTTCGCCGAGCATCCCGAGCTGCGGCCGCTGTTTCGCAGCGACCTCTCGGAGCAGGGTAAGAAGCTGATGCAGACGCTGTCGCTTGCGGTCTCGAGCCTGCGGCGGCCCGAGGCGATTCGCGAGCCCGTCGAAAGGCTGGGCGCTCGCCACGTCGCGTACGGCGTGCGGCGCGATCACTACCCGCTGGTCGGGGCGACCCTCGTCGACACGCTGCGGCAAGCGCTCGGCGCCGAGCTGACGCCCGAGGCCGAGAAGGCGTGGGAGTCGGCGATCGCGCTGCTCGCGGGCTGGATGATCCGCGGCGCCGAGACGTCGCGCGCCTGATTCGACGCCGCGTGCGCGGCGCCGCGGCAGTGCCGCTCGCGACCTAATCCTCCTCGAGCTCGCCGCTCGGCATCGCCACTAGCTCGGCGCCCTCGCCCTTTGCGCCGAGCTTGCCGAGCGCCTCGATCGCGTCGAAGGGGTTCTCGTAGGGCGCGAGCACGACGTCGAAGCGTTCGGCGTTCTCCCATTCCCAAGTGACGATGCGCGCGCGGCGCTTCCCGATCTTGCCGAGACTCTCGACGAGCGCTTCCGCATCCGCGCGCGTCGTGCGCGTCGCGATGCGCAGCCCCCAGCCCGCGCTCTCGCCGCGCTGCACGCCGCTGCGCGCGAGCGAGCGCTCGTGTGCGGTGCGCAACCGTATCGAGTCCGCGAGCCGCTCGTCGGGACTGCGCTGGATGTGCGCTTGCAGCGCGATCACGAGCTGGCGTTCGCCCTGCCGGTCGAGCGTTTGCCGTAACAGGTTTCCGAGCACCGGCACGTCCTTCAGCAGCGGTGGGCCGGTCTCGCTGCTGAGCTCGCTGCGTTCGAGCAACATGCCGAGCACCGCGACGCCGCCGTCGTCGACGCGGGTGTGCGCCTGCAGCGTGCGGCTCGCGAGCGTCGGGCCGATCTCGCTGGTATCGCCCGCCGCGTTCGGAACCAGGTTCGTCAGCTCGAGGTCGACCGCGATGCGCACGTCGCCCACGAGCCCCGCCACCGGCTTGACGCGCAGCCGCAGCCCGACGTCCTGGCGCTCGATGTCGATGCGCGTTTGCAGCGGGTCGTCGGTCGTCTCGTCGCCTTCGGCGGATTCCGAAGAGGAGGTCGGAATCGGGAGGTTGAGCCCCGCACTGAGCTCGTGCTCTTCCCCGCTGACGGTCAGCAGCTGCGGGCGCATCAGCGTGCGCACCAGCGCGTCGCCCGCAGCAGCTTTGATCTGCACGATGTCGCGCGGCAGGGTGACGTTCACCGGGATTCCGCCCGGCCCGATGATCGGCACGACGAACGGCGTCTTCGCGTAGCGCGCGAGGAAGGTCGCATCGACCGGGTCGGGAATCTGGTCGAACGGGTCGCCGATGCCGAGGCCGAACACGCTGCGGCCCGGATTCGAGGGATCGGTGCTCGGGAGGAACGCATCGACGCCGAGCGCGAGCTGGCCGGTCGTCATCACTTCGAGCACCTGGCCCTCGACCAAGATCGTCGGCGGCGCGACGTCGAGCTGATCGACGACGTTGCGAACCAGGCGCTGCGCGTCGACGTCTCCCGTAACAACCAGTGCGCGCGTAGGCGCGTCCGCGACCACCGCGAAGTGCGCATCGGCGAGCGCCGCCGCCGGCCCCGGCAACGCGCGGAGCTTCGCAGCATCGCCCGAGCTGACGCCCGAGAGCAGCTTCGCGAGGCCCTCGGGGTCCGCGAAGCGCAGCCGGATCACGCTGGCGACACCGCCTTCCTCCGGAGGCGCGTCGAGCTCGGCCACCTGCGCCTGCAGCGCCGCGAGCGGCCCCGGCTCGGCGCGTGCGATCAGCGCGTTCGTGCGCGCGTCGAGGAACAGCTCGACGCGCGGCCTTCCGGTGAGCGGGTCGAGCAGCGCATCCGCGAGCAGCTCGTACAGCTCCGCCGCCTGGCGGTGCCGCGGGCGCATCACGATCAGCTCGCGCCGCGAGGTCTCGTCGAGGCTGCGCGCGAGCCCGAGCCAGCGCTGCAGCGCCGCCTCCGGTCCGACCAGGATCGCGCCGTTCGTCGGCTTGTACGCGATCACCGTCAGCGTGCTGCCGGCGAAAGGAGCGAGCACGTTGACGAGCTGCTCGGCGTCCGCGGATTCGAAGCGCACCAGCGCAGTGATTAGCGCCGCGCGCTGCGCCGACAGCGCGCGCCGCTGCTTCGGCGCGCGGGGCCTCGCTTCATCGAGCGGCAGAATCAGCAGCGAGTCCGCTGGGCCGGGCACCGCCGCGAAGCCCTTCGAGAACAGCGTCGCGTGCAGCAGCTCGAGCGCTTCGCCTTCGGTGATCGGGTCGGTGACGATCACGCTGACGGTTCCTTGCAGCCGCTCGTCGTAGACGAAGCGGCGGCCGGTGATGCGGCGCACCTCGTTCACGAGCTGGGTGATCGGCGCGTCTCGCAGCGAGAGCCGAACCGTCGCCGCTTCGTCCCGCTCCGGCCGCTCCACCTCGACCGCGACGATCGCGCCGCGCTCGACCAGTCGCGTCAGCAGTCCGGCACCGCGGCGGATGCGCACGATCACTTCGCTGCCGGTCTCGCTCGCGCTCACGCTGCGAATCGAATCCCCCGCTGCGCCGGACAGCTGGCGCGGCGTGTTCGCATCGATCAACGCGTTCGGCAGATGGAGCGCGACCTCCTCGTCCGAGATCGTCTCGAGCCGCGGCGCCAGCGGCCCTGTGCTCTGCACCACGACGCGATCGAGCCCGGCGGCGCGCTCGAGCTCGAGCCCGTACACGCGCACCGGCGCCGCGCTCTGCTGCGCGAGCGCCGCGGCCGCGATCAGCACGAGCGCGCTGGCCGCGCTCGGGACGAACGCGCGACCGAGCTCTCGTGCGAACGGCTTCAGCGCGCGACGCATCGCGCGCAGCCTAGCCAGCGGAGGCCGCCTAGATCTCTCTCTCCCCGCCGAGCCACGTCGGGCGTTTGAACCAGCGGCGCTTCTTCTTCGGCTTGGGCGGCTTCTGCGGCTGCCTCTCACCGCCGTCCTCGCCTCCGAGCCAGGTCGGCATCCAGTCCGGCCACGGGAATTCCATCTCCGCGAGCGGCTTTTGATGGAAGCCGTAGCGCACCGCGAGCACGATCTCGTGGCTGTAGAGATCGAGGTCGACTTCGCCAGCGCTGACGTTCGTGCCGTCGAACTCGAGCTCCGCGTCGGTCGAGCCGAGGTCGAGATAGCGGTATCCGAACTGCAGCTTCGTGCGCTCGTTGATCTCGTACGAGAGCGCCGCGTTCCCCTGAAACGCGAACTTGTAGACGCTGTCCACCGCGTGTGCGGTGTTGTCGAACGCGTTGATGTGGACGTGCGAGACGCCGGCCCCGAAGCCGAACGAGAAATCGAACGGCTCGAGCCGCGGCACGCGGCCGAAGATCTTCGAGAGTGGCCTGCGTAGCGGAACGTCGATGTAGAGGTTCACGGGCATGAACGTCCACGCCTTCACCTCGTCGAAGAAGTGATGGTTCAGCGGCTGCCCGGCCGGGTCTTCGGTGTTGCTGACGAACTCGTACTCGCGGCCATAGACGAACTCGGATTCGACGCGAAACGCGGTGCCCCAGGAGTTCCACTTCTTCGGGAGCACCTCGTCGAAATCGAAGCCGAAGCCGATGCCGAGGCCGTAAGCGAGCGACGAGTCGCCATCGCTGCCGAGCACGGTGACCGGCAGGACCTCGATCTGGCCCGACGAGCTGTCGCGGCCGAGCGATTGCATGAAGGTGCCGTTCGCGTAGAACTCGGCCGCGTGCAGCGAGGGCGCAAGTAGACAAGCAGCCAGCAGAGTGCAGGCGAACCGAGCAGTTCGGCGAAGCATTCGAGCCCTCCAGTCGAGTGCTCTTCGCTTCGACCGGACGCCGGCTTTGTGAGAGACGTCACTCATGCTGGAGCGCGTTTTTCCGTTGTAGTGCGTCATGGCTGCTAGCGATCAATCCGTTCACGGCGCTCCGGTGTGGCTGTTCTCCTTCGTCGATCTCGCGTTCCTGCTGCTGATCGCGCTGACTCAGGTCTCCTCGGGCCAGGAGCTGGCGGTCGAGTTGGGCGAGATCGTCGTGCCGAAGATCACGACCGAGGCCGAGGAGATGCCCTCCTCCGCCGCGATCGCATGGCAGCTGCGCGTTCATCCGCGCGACGACGGCGAAGCCAGCCCGTTCGAGCTGATGCATCCGAACGATCCAGCCAGCAGCGCGCGCATCACGGAGCGCGAGCTGCGCATGAAGCTCGCGGAGATCGCCAAGCGCGGAGAATCGCGTCCGGTGCTGGCGCCCGATGCGGAGTCGCGCAGCCAGGATTTGCTCACCGCGGTGAGCCTCGTCGAGGAGACGTGGCCCCAGCGGCGCCGCGCAACGGTGACGCCGCTCGCGGGCGGCCCTAACACATAGCCGCCTGCCGATGTCGAACTACCGATTACGGCAGAGCTACGGCCACGGCGCGGCGCGGCTGACACTGGCGCCGAGCTTCACGCCGAGCCCGTTCGCGAAGCCCGACAACCTCGCGACGAATCTCGACCTGGCGCTGCACGAGATCCGCGCGCAAGGCGGCTTCCTGCGCTTGGTGCGGCGCGTCGTGCTCGGCGGCGGCGGCTCGATCGCCGCGGCCGTCGCGCTTTCGCTGCTGCTCGCGCCGTTGTTCGCGCAGCCGCCCGACGATCCCGGCCCGCAAATCGTGATGGTCACGCAGCAGCCCGAGGAGCTCCCGGAGCTGCTGCCCGAGCCGGAGCCCGAGCCCGTAATGCCCGAGCCTGAGCCCGAGCCGGTCGAGGTGGCCCAGGAGCCGGAGCCGCTGCCCGAGCCCGTGATTCCTGAACCCGCGCCGAAGCCGGAGCCGGTGAAGGTTGTAAAGAAGCCGCCGCCTCCGCCGCCGCTGCCCGCGATGCCGGCGCCACTCGAAGCGCCGAAAGAGCTCGTGCCCACGCCGGCACCCGTGCGCGTGGCGCGCGAGCCGGTGAAGAAGCCGCCGGCGGTCGTCAGCATCGACCCGCTCTCACCGGTCCCGGCGGTGCCGTCCGAGGATCCCGCTCCGGCGCCCAAGACCGCCCGCAGCGCGCCGCGCGCGCCGGCCGCGAATCGGCCGGTGCTGCCCGCGCTCGCCGACTTCACGCCGGTCGGCGATCCCGCCCCTAGCGCCGCGCCGGTCTCCGTCTCTTCGCGCGCGGTGCGCACGAACGTCGTCGCCCGTAACAACGGCCCCAGCCGCCCGCCGGCGTTCGCGGCGGCTGCGCCGGCGGCTCCGCCCGCCGCGTTCGACGAGAACGCAACGACCCCGGCGCTCGCGACGCGGAACGCACCGGCGCGCCCGAAGCTGACGCCGAACACCAGCTCGAACCGCCCGAGCAGCTTGGGCTTCTCCTCGGCGACGCCGGCTGCGGCCCCCGACACGACCTCCACTTCGGTGGGCCGAACCGAGCGCGCCGCTCCGCAGCGCTCCGGCAGCGGCAGCGCGCAGAACGAGAACCTGGCAGCGGTGCCGCTCGGCTCGCTGGCTGCCTGTGCGACCGACCGCGAGGAGGACGAGCGCAAGATGGCCCTGCTCACCGCGGTGCGAAGCCGGACTGAATGTTCGAGCGCCGCCGGCCGATATCGCTTCGTGGAGACGAAGAATCTCAACGCATTCCTGATGTGGATCGAGCGCGCGCCGAACCGGCCCGCGGTCGACCGCTGCGTCGAGCTTCGATTGGCACTCGAGTGCTTGGGGGGTTGAGCATGGGCCTGTGGAGTGGGCGACGGATCGTCCTCGGCGCCGCGATCGCGGCGTTCTCGCTGTTCGGAGGGACGGCCGCTTCTGCGGAAGGCAACCCGTGGGACGGCTACCTCGATTTCGCGTACGTCTACTCGTCGGCGGATTCCGCCGCGCTGAAGGCGCGCCTCGCGCAGTACGGCAAGGAAGCCGGCGTTCCGCTCGATCGTTACATCACCGAGCAATTCGAGACGACGGTCGATTCCGACGAGCCGGGCCCCGACGACGAGCAGCGCATGCGTCGCCAGGCGATCGGCTACCTGCTGCTTTATCTGGCGAGCGCTGATTCGGAGCAGCTCGAAAAGAGCGTCGACGCGATCGACGAGCTCTCTGAGCAGCTCGGCCGCAGCGAGAATCATTACTGGTACCACTACATCCACGCGCACGAGGCGCTCGAGCTGGGCCGCGAGCACGATTTCGTCGGCTACGTGCTCGACCTCTGGCAGAAGGTCGTGGTGCCGCTCGAAGAGCCGTATCAGACGATGCAGGCGCTCTCGCTGAACGATTCGCCGGCGGCCGGCTTCGCGGGCGCGCTGCCCTATCTCTACGAGAACGTCGCGCGGCTGATCCTGTTGCGCAGCCAGGAGCTCGGCATCGACAGCGGGCTCGACCCGCTCGGCTCGGTGATCCGCGCGCTCGCGGACGGCCGCGTCGGCGGCCACCCGGACGTGATCCCGGTCAGCGCGTCGTCGAAGGAGTACCTGACGCGCATCATCGACCGGCTCGACGGCGCCGAATCCGACGCTGGCAGCCTCACGTTCACGCTGGCGCTGTTCGAGGCCGCGAAGCTGCACGACAGCGCGCGCGGCAAGCTCGCGAGCGAGGGCCTCTCCGACGCAACGGTGAAGGCGCTGCAGGTCGCGAGCGCCTCGTACCAGACCGCGCTCGATCGCGCGGACACCGTGCAAGGCGAGTGTGCAGTGCACACGCGCACGCTGCGTTTGTTAGGCGAGATCTACGCCGCGAAGCAGCGGCTCGGCGTCGACCCGGAGATCCAGACCACGTTCACGCTCGAAGACGCGATCGACGTCTACAGCCGCATGGCGGACGCGGGCGACGACGGCTGGGGCGAGCTCGGCTACCTGCAGAAGGCCGAGTACGTGCTCGCGATGCGCACGCTCTGGGAGGAGATCCAGGAGTCGACGCTGAACATCGCCGACTACTACTTGGCGCAGAGCCAATCGCTCCCGCACAAGGCCGACGAGGCCGCGCGCAACGCCGCGCGCCTCTACACGCGCTACCTGGGCGTGTTCCTCTACTACGCGACGAACGAGGGCAAGGAAGGCGTGCCCGATTCCGCCTACTACGCGGCGCACGAAGCGGCGCGCGGCGTCGGCGATTCCTACCTCGTGTACGCGAAGCATCCGACGCACGAGGAGATCGACGTCGCGATCCGCCAGTACCGCGCGGCGCTGAAGATCTTTCCGTTCGATCGACAGATCTGGCCGGGCATCACCGCGGCGCTGCAGCGCCAGGGCCGCGAGAGCGAGTACCTCGAGCTCGTTCGTCCGGCTGCCGAGGGCGCGACGCGCTCGCGCGCGCTCGAGCGCTGGATCGCCAGCAACGAGCCGGAGGCGCAGCGCCTGCAGACGCTGGTCGGCGCGTTCTCGGACAGCCTCGTGCTCGTCTACCTCGGCTACGCCGAGGGCAAGGGCATCGACGACCTCGAGAGCGGACTCGCGCGCCTGAAGACGCAGCGCGACGAGGTGGAGGCGCGGCTCACGGCTCTGCAGGGCCAGCTCGCAGGCGGCTCCCACACCGCGCCGCCGGCGGCGATGTCCGAGGATGGCGAGCTGGTGGCGCCGACCGGCAACGGCGAGAAGCTCGACGCCGCGCAGCTCTCCCAGCTCAACAAGGAGATCGCGGAGACGAGCGCGCTGCTCGAGCGCCTCGGAGCGCAGATCGAAGCGCGGCGCCGCACGCTGCCGCTCTACAAGGCCACGCTCGAGACCGACGGGCTCTCGAACGAGCTGCGCGCGCGCCGCGATCATCCGCTGCACGCGCTGCTCCGCCGCATGTACCACGAGCACGCCGACGTCGACGTGACCGAGGGTTATTACGGCGAGGACGAGGAGTGAGCATGGCGAAGCGATCGCGCGCGTTTCTCGCGCTCGCGCTGGCGGGCGCGCTCGGCGGCTGCGCCAGCTACGAGGCGGTGCCGCTCGAAGACGTCGACATGACCCGCGTCAGCAAGCCGCTCGGCGGCGAGACACTCGCCGAGATCCGCCGCGAGATGCAGCGCACGCACAGTGATCTGGTGCGCCACCTGAAGACGCTCGACTCGATGCTGCTGCGGGGCGACGACTCGGGCCTGAAGCTCTTCAAAGACTTCTTCTACGGCTACATGGACGACCACGTCGAGCCGCTGCTCGCGAAGGATTGGACGAGCCATCACCCCGAAATCGGCGGGCTCGACGCCGGCATCCGCTTCGTCGCGATCGAAGCGCTCTCGAAGCTCGAATCGCCGCACCGCGCCGAGGCGCTGATCGACGACGTCAAGCTGCGCTTCCGCGGCAAGCACGACCTGCTCGTCGACTACCCGGTCGGCCGGCGCACGAAGCTCGACAAGGCGCTCGAGCTGGTCGAGGAGCAGTACTGGCGCGACGACGATCCCGAGGAGCGGCTGAAGGTCACGCACTCGCGCTGAAGTCCCTAACACCCGCACGGCGCCGCCGAGCGAAGAACCAAAGCTGAACTGGAGACCCCCACCATGGCACCCGAAGCAACCTGGAACGCCGGCTCGATTGCGGCGCTCGTCGTCACCTGCGTGGCGCTGATCGCGGTGTGGTTCCCGTTCTGGTGGGGCCTGCGCGCGTGCATGCGCGGCTTCTCCGTGACGCGCAAGGTGAGCGCGGCGGAGATCAAGGCCGCGCTCGACCGCGACATCCCGGGCGCGCACGATCCGATCGCGGCGCAGGTGCTGCGCGTGCTGCGTAGCTCGCAGCGCGACAACCCCGAGAAGATGCCGATGGCGTTCCTGATCGACGCCTCGCGCCAGTACGTCGCCAACGAGTACGAGGCGAACTACGCGAAACCGGTCACGCTGTTCTCGAACATCCTGCCGCCGATCGGCTTCATCGGCACGCTGTTCGGCCTGGTCGTGCTCGTGCTCGCGAAGGGCGGCGACGGCGACAAGATGCTCGAGATGGTCGGCCTCGCCGGCGCCGTCTCGAAGTCGATCTGCGCTCTGTTCGGCTTCATCGTGCTCGAGTCGCTGAAGATCCGGCTCTACAGCCGCATGCTCGCCGGCCTCGACGAAGCCACCGGCATCGTCAGCAAGAACGCCGCACACGCCCCCGCCCGCAAGCACGAAGCCGCGCTCGCATAACTCCGCGCCTGTTTGGGCTCCGTTCGCCTGCGGCCCACTACGCGCGGCCTGCAGCGCTTCGCGCCGCTGGCCGCTTGCGGCCTCTCGAGCCGCGTTCGGTCGGGGAATCGAGGCCTGGGCAGCGAGCTGGCCTCGCTGCGGGTATCTAGAGCATGTGCGAGTTCACCGCCGAGCCGCCGTCCACTAACAAGTTGGCGCCGGTGACGTAGGAAGAGCGCTCGGATGCGAGCCAGACGACCGCCTCGGCGAGCTCCTCGGGGCGCCCCAGCCGCCGCATGGCGTGGCTCTTCACCGTGGCGGCATGCACGTCCGGGAACTTCCGGAAGTAGCGCGCGATCGCAGGCGTCTCGATGCCGCCGGGCGAGACGGCATTGACGCGCACGCCCTGCGTCGCCAGCTCCGCCGCCGCAGTTTTCGTGAGAGCCTCGACACCGCCTTTCGCCGCGGTGTAGGCCGCGAGGTAGGCGTGCCCCTTCAGCGTCGACGCCGAGCTGATGTTGATGATCGAGCCGCCGCCCGAGGCGAGCAGCGCCGGAACCTCGTACTTCATCGCGTAGAACACGCCGGTCAGACAGACGGCGAGCGTGCGCTCCCAGGTGACGTCGTCGGTCGAGACCAGCGGCGAGAAATCGCCAGCGCCGCCGGCCGCGTTGTTCGAGGCCCAGTGCAGGCCGCCGAGGCCCTCGCGCGTGCGCGCGACCAGCTCCTCCACCTGCGCCGCATCCGTCACGTCCGTGCGCACGAACAGCGCCCGCCCGCCCGCTGCGCGCACCTCCTTCGCGACCGATTCGCCCGCTTCAGCCTGCACGTCCGCGAGCGCCAGCGCCGAGCCCTCGCGAGCGGCGAGCAGCGCCGTCGCGCGGCCGATGCCGCTCGCCGCTCCCGTAATGATTCCGACCTTCCCCTCGAGCATGCCCATCGCGAGCCCTCCACGCTGCGTGCGCACGCTAGGCCAGCGCTGCGTCGCTCTGCGCGCTCGCTCGCGAGAACCTCGGCTGCGATGCTGCGCCGCGATGGAACGCGACCGGTTTCTCGCGCACACGCGCTGGCTTCTCGCCGGCGCGGCCCGCTACCCGCGCTACGCGTGGCGGCTGCTGACGCGCCCCGCGCTCGTACGCCTGCACGGCGTCGCGATCGAAGTGGCCCCCGACGCGACACCCGCGCTGCGCCGCGCGCTCTACTCCGAGCGCTACGAGCGCGGCGAGGCGCGCTGCGTGCTGCTGCGCGTCGAGCCCGGCGACGTCGTGCTCGAGATCGGCGCCGGCCTCGGCCTCTTGTCGACGCTGTGCGCGCTGCGCGTCGGCAGCGAGCGCGTGACCGCGTACGAGGCGAATCCCGCGTTGATTCCACGCATTCGCGCGACTCACAGCGCGAACGGAGTCGCGCCGCAGCTCGTCCATGCGGTGCTCGCGCGTAACGCGGGCGAGGCGGAGCTCTGGGTCGAGGGCGAATTCGTCGCGAGCTCGTTGCTGCGCCGCAGCAACTCCGCGACTCGCGTGCGCGTGCCGCAGCACGCGGCCAGCGAGGTGATCGCGCGGGTGAAGCCCAGCTGCCTGATCGTCGACATCGAAGGCGGCGAAGTCGAGCTGCTGCCGGCGATCGATCTGCGCGGCGTGCGCAAGCTGATCCTCGAGCTCCACCCCGACCGAATCGGCGAGACGCGCGCGGCAATGCTGGTGACCTGGCTGACCGCGCAGGGCCTGTGCGAAGACCGCTCGATCTCGAGCACGCGCAAGAAATTCTTCGCGCGCACGCCTGCCTAGCATCCGGTCTCGCACCGTCGATCCCGTGGAGGAGAGGCGCGCGAGGACTCGCATCTCGCCCGATCGCAGCTCGAGAAGCCGCAAGCGACCGAACGCCGCGCAGCGGCGTAGGTCGCGAGCAGCGAGGCGAAGCCGAGCGAAGCTCGCAAAGGCCAGGCCCGGCCTGCGAAGCCGAGCGCAACTCGTACAGTGTGCAGCGTGTCGGACGCAGGCAGCCCGATCCTTCTATTCGACGGCGTGTGCAACCTCTGCAACGGCTCCGTGCAGTGGGTGATTCGGAACGACACCAGCGCGCAGTTCCGCTTCGCATCTCTGCAATCCGACGCCGGCCGCAGGCTGCTCGACGAGCACGGCCTCCCGAGCGATGCGATGGACACCGTCGTGCTCGTCGACGGCGCGAAGCATTGGCGCAAGAGCGACGCCGCGCTCGAGGTGCTGCGCCGGATCGGCGGCGCGTGGCAGCTGTTGTCCGTGCTGCGCATTGTCCCGCGCGCGCTGCGCGACGCCGCCTACGACCTGATCGCGCGCAACCGTTACAGCTGGTGGGGCAAGCGCGAGGAGTGCTGGATCCCGACGCCCGAGCTGCGCGCGCGCTTCTTGTGACGGCGAGCAGCGAGGCGCGGCCCGTGAGCCGCACGTCCCGCGCATGGCGCTGGGTCGCGGCCAGCCTGCTCGCGTGGCTCGTGCTCGGAGAGTGGCTCGCGCCGGCGTTGATCGCTTGGCTGTACGGGGCCGAGCCCAGCTCGTTCGCGGAGCCGCTGGCACGGGCGCTCGCGCGCGCGCAGGCCCGCCATTCGCTCGCGTACTACCAGGGCTCGTGGCGCGAAGATGGACGCTGGGCGGTGCTCGCGCTGCTCGGTTATCAGGCGCTCGCACGCGCAACGCGTGCGCCCGGGTTCGCCGCGCGCTTCGTCCCGCCCGCGAGGCCGGGCACGCTGGGCGCGATGCGCGCGCTCGTCGCGAGCGTGCTGCTGGCGAGCACGCTCTGGGAGCACCTGCCGAGCAGCGCGCTGCTGCCGCGCGGCATGATCCACGGCGAAGGTCCCGTGCTCGCGCTGCTCTACGCGCTGCCCATCGGCTTCGAGCGCTTCGTCGCGAGCCCATTCGCGCTGGGCCTATTCCAGAGCGCGACGGCGCTGCTCCTCGCATGCGCCGCGCTCGGCTACCGCACGCGTTGGAGCGTCCCGCTCGCGGCTCTCGCGTACCTGCTGCTCGGCGGAATCCTGCGCCAGTACGCGTGGTTCTATCACACCGGCCTGATTCCCCTGTACCTGCTCGCCGTGCTGTCGTTCACGCCTTGCGGCGACGGATGCTCGCTCGATCGCTGGCTGCGTTCGCGGCGCGGCGAGCCGCTCCCGGACGCGCGCCTCGCGACGCTGGCGTACGGCTGGCCCCGCTACTTGCTATGGGCCGCGCTCGCGCTGCCTTACGTCGCGGCCGGCCTCAGCAAGCTGCGCCGGGGCGGCCTCGACTGGGCGAACGGCGAGAACCTGAAGAGCATCCTGCTGATCGACACGCTGAACCCGATGCAGTTCGACTGGGCTGTCACGCTGCGCCTGCTGCAGGCGCCCGACGCGCTGTTCTGGGCGATCGGCCTCGCGACGCTCGCCGGCGAGATTGGCTACGGGCTGGTGCTGTTCTCGCGCCGCGCGCGGATCGTGCTGCCACTGATTACGGTCGGCATGCACCTCGGCATCTGGCTGCTGCAGAACGTGCTGTTCTTCGATCTGATTCTGCTGCAAGGGCTGGTGTTCGATTGGAGCGCAGCGCGGGGCTGGCTCGCGGCGCGCGCTCCGCAGCTCGCGGCGCGTTGGCGCGAAGCGCCCGCCGTTGCGAGCGACCTCGCGGCGACCGCCTCCGCGCGCTGGCCGCGGCGGCTGCGCGCGCTCTGCGCCGTACTGATTGCTTGTTGGGCGATTCGCATCGAGGAGTTTCCTCTCACCGCGATGCAGATGTACTCGAAGCCCAACTTGACCGGAGTGGTCGACTGGTATGCCGTCGTCGCGACCTTCGAGTCGGGCGAGACGCGCCGCGCGCCGATCGAAGCTGCGCTGCCCGCGCTCCGCGACGCGCGCCATCGCCGCGTGATCCGCCAGGGCTTCGACCCCGACCCGGAGAAGCGCCAGCTCGCGCGAGAATTTCTGGCGAGCTTCGCGCGCGCCTACAACGCGAAGGCGGCGCCCGGCGCGGGCATCCGCTCGGTCGAGGCGCAGCGCTGGCGCTGGGATTACGCGCGAACGCCCGACGATGCGCGGCATGGGGAGCTCGTGGAGCGCCTGCGGATCGAAATCGCGCAATAGTCGACCCGCTCGATTTCCCGAGCCCGAACGCCGCCCTTCGCTCGTAGAATGCTCCGACGGGGCGAGGGCTCGGAGGAACGCAGGATGCGAGTGACGGTGCTGGGCGCGGGCTCCTGGGGCACCACAGTCGCCGCGCTCGCGAGCCTCTCGAACCCCACGTTGTTATGGGCGCGCGATCCGGAGGTCGCGGATTCGATCTCGCGCCGCCACGAGAACGCGAAGTATCTGCGCGGCTTCGAGCTGCCGGAGCGGCTGCGGGCGACCGCCGATCTCGAAGAGGCGGTGAGCTCGGCGCAGCTGCTCGTGGTGGGCGTCCCCACCTCCGGCTTCCGCGCGACGCTCGAGGCGGCGAAGCGCTTCGTGCATCCCTGGATCCCGGTCGTCAGCCTCTCGAAAGGCTTCGAGCGCGGCTCGCTGCTGCGGATGACGGAAGTGATCGGACAGGTGCTGCCCGGCCACCCGGCGGCGGCCCTGACAGGTCCGAATCTCGCGAAGGAAATTCTCGCGGGGAATGCCGCGGCCTCGGTGATCGCGACCGAGGATCTCGCGGTCGCGGCTGCGCTGCAGAAGGTCTTCGCCTGCGGACTGTTCCGCGTCTATACGAATCACGACGTGACTGGCTGCGAAATCGGCGGCGCGCTGAAGAACGTGATCGCGATCGCGACCGGCATGGCGCAGGGCCTCGGGGTTGGCGACAACACGCGCGCCACCGTGATCGCGCGCGGGCTCGGCGAGCTGACACGGCTCGGTGTCGCGATGGGCGGCGAGCCGGCCACGTTCGCAGGGCTCGCGGGCCTCGGCGATCTGGTCGCGACCTGCATCAGCCCGCAGAGCCGCAACCGCACGGTCGGCGAGCAGCTCGGTCGCGGGCGCAAGCTCGACGAGATTCTCACGAGCCTCGGAATGGTCGCGGAAGGCGTGAAGACCGTGGGCACTGCGATCGAGCTTGCGCAGCGCCACCAGCTGCGGCTCCCGATCTGCGAGACGGTGCACAGCGTCGTGATCGGCGAGGCGTCGGCTGCCGACGCATACGCAGGCCTGCGCAAGCTGCAGCCGGGCCACGAGTTCGACCCCGACCCGCATCCGGAGTGACTGGGACTTGATTGGCGTGCTCGCGGCGCGTCGACCAACGTCCCTGACCGAAGGAAATTCCCGAATGCCCGCGCCCGCTTCGATGCTCGCCCCGTATCGAGTTCTCGATCTCACCGACGCGCGCGCCGAGCTCGCGAGCTTCGTGCTCGCCGGCCTCGGCGCCGACGTGATCAAGCTCGAGCCGCCGGGAGGCAGCGCATCGCGGCGCGAGCCCCCGCTCGACGGCTCGCAGCCGCAGGCGCTCGCGAGCCTGCGCTTCCACGCCTACAACCGCGGCAAGCGCAGCGTCGTGCTCGACCTCGCGAGCGAGCGCGGGCGCGCGGACTTCCTCGCCCTGGCGGCGAGCGCCGACATCGTGATCGAGAACGCGGAGCCGGGCGCGCAGGACGCGCGCGGGCTCGGCTTCGCGGCGCTGCGCGAGGCGCGGCCCGATCTCGTCTACGTCGCGATCACCCCGTTCGGACAGAGCGGCCCGTATGCGCATCACCGCGCAACGGACCTGACACTTGCGGCGATGGGCGGCGCGATGGCGCTGAACGGCGAGCCGGACCGCAGGCCGCTGCGGGTGACCGTCCCGCAGACCTGGCATCACGCGTCCGCGGAGGCCGCGCTCGCGGCGCTCGTCGCG
>Ga0187894_10002230_pt1 | contig 23399 bp, 15 predicted proteins | sample GBC1701081metaG_FD_136650 | JGI IMG/M metagenome (GOLD analysis project Ga0187894, IMG submission 136650) | White microbial mat communities from a lava cave in the Kipuka Kanohina Cave System on the Island of Hawaii, USA - GBC170108-1 metaG ... | reverse complement strand
CTTCACGATGATGACGGAGGCGCCGGCGGCGTCGACCGGAATCATCGCGCGTGGCTGGGAGTCGAGGAACTGTTCGAGCTCGCCCTGCTGCTGGCGTTCGACCGGCGCCGCGGCGGCGGCAGCCGGATCTGCCGGGACCGTGCTGGCCGACGTCGCGACTTCGCGCGCCGACAACGCGATGCCGAGACCGGCAATCACCAGAAACAGGAACGTGCAGACCAGGGCCAGCGGCTGACGAACGAGTCGGCTCAGATCGTGGGCGACGCGCCCGGGCAACATGGACATAGCAAACCTCGACATTCTGCCAGAGACAACGAAGATTCCAATGATGGCCACGTCCGTCGCCAGGCACAGCACGCACGCCACGCCCAGGGTGGTGACCGACGCGTAGGCCAGATACAGGGCGAAGGCGAACGCAGGGACGGAGAGCACGAAGACGTAGGCGCCGACGTTCTCACGTTCCGGCACACCCAGCAGGTACGGACCGAGCTGAATCAGCAATACGGCCGCGAACCAGATGAAGCCCAGCACGGCGACCGGTACGCCGGCGAGCGTACCGTACGGGCTCAGGTACGCGGCGGTGCAGTTGATCGTGGACGAAAAGTCACAGGCGCTCGACGCGGCGTCGCCTTGCAACAATTGCCAGTGGACCACCGCGGCGGCAGCCGTGGCGCCGAGTCCAAGAAGGGTGAATCCTGCGAGTAATCGGGGTGCAAGCCCGGACATAGTCAACCCTGAGAAAGTAGGCCCTTAAGGTCTGCGATAGTAGCATGCCCCTCACGGGCGGTCGCAAGGGCCTGATGGCCCAGGCCGCGTCCCGGACCGCTGGTCCGTGGTTCGCCGCGCGGCCGGCGCGTCACCATCGATCCCGCCGGCTGGCGCGGGCATCATCGAGACGTCCCGCATCGGCGCCGTCGCCGGCGGCCTCGGGAACTGGATGCGCAGCACTGCCCACAGGTCGCACCGGTCCCAAGTCCTGGTAGCCGCTGATTCGAGGCCCGGTTCGACCAACCGGTGCCTGATCAGTGGACGAACGCCGCGAACCGATGGCCGTATCTATGACGTCGGCGGTCGCGCTGGCGTCCCCGACGCGTTGGGACGGTCCGCTCCACTCTGTCTGGGATGAACTGCTGGTACGCGCGGCGCTCGAAGGCGAGCCGAAAGCGCCGGAGGGTGACGATCGCCGCTCGGCGCGCGCCAGAGATCCACTGGAAGGTGATGGGACGTTGTCACCACGACGGGGCCGAGGCCGCGCTCAGTTGATCGATTGAGCGACGTCCCAGGCAACCGCGGTTGACGCTGGCAGGACGCGAAGCACTGGACTCCGTTTCGGCACGACCCGCGTCTCGCGGCGGCACGGGCGGCGCGCTTTCACCCAGGATGACAACCGACCGCTGCACGTCGGGTCCGCTAGAAGCGATGGGAGACGTTGTCGCCGCGAGCGTCCGTCCGGACCGGCCTCAGTCGAACGGCCTCCCGTGCACCCGCAGGTTGACGCTGGCAGGACGCGAAGCACTGGACTCCGTCTCGGCACGGCCCGCGTCTCGCAGCGGCGCGGTCGGCGCCTGACTGGAGGACCAGGCACGCGCCAGGTCCGCGAGACCACCGCGCGGGCTTCCCGTGCGCCGTTCGGTATCCTTCGTTGCCACCATCGACAATAGGAGTTCCATATCTACCACCCGCGTCTCTCTCCCACTTGCACAATCTGCAAGCCGGCTACTGACCGTCGATCGGACGAGCCGTGCCGATCGCTTCGAACGGTTCGGGTGGCGGCGTGCCGGAGACGTCCTCCCAGATCGTGCCGTGCGAGTTCGTCGCGAAAGCGCGACGGCCGCCGACGTCGTTCGTCGGCGTTCCCGTGAAGTAGTAGTTGGTCCGCGTCGGATTGGTGTTGCAGTCCGCCGGTCCGTTCGCTCCTTCACCGGGTGCCAGCTGGAAGAGGTATCCGCTCTTGGTCGTGAGACCGAGGTCGGGACTCAGATAGTCCTCTGCGACCAGCACCGGAATGGACATGGCGTAGTAGCCTTGCCCGCACGTCGACGAAAAGGTGGATTGTCCACTGACGACCGCCCGGAGCGAGCCAATGGCCGACGCTTCGTTCGCCGCAGCTTTAGCGCGAATCAAGTGCCCAAGCGCCAACGCGGAGAGGATGCCCAGCAAGGCCACTACGACCAGCAGTTCAACCAGCGTGAACCCCTTCTCCATCGTCGAGCGCGACGACATGTCCAAACGCGAGGTGCTCATGCCCTGCGAGATTGCAAGCGCATTGCCAAGCTCAACACTGATTCGTACCTGGCGTCAAGTGATTGAACTGAAGGTATTTACGCAAACAGCCCGTTGGCCATCCGACAGTCGCCAGCACTGCTCTGGCAATTCTTGGCAGCGTGACTGGCGAATAGTGGCCGAGGTGCGACGGGCGAGGCGTGTTTTGAGGAGCCACAAAGCAGGAGGCGCAAAACGCCGCAGAAAATGCAACAAGGCAGATCCGATCCCGATGGCCGGGAACGCTCTGCCTCGCGTGTCTGGCAAGACAACCGGCGGAGCGGCACTTGCGTGTCGCTCCGCCTGGACTATCCAATCAGCTTACTGCAGGGGCCGGGTCGATGCCGCGACCGACGCCGCCGTGAAGGGCGTGCCGACCGGATCGAAGAACACCGTGCCGCGCTGATCCGTGCCGAACGAGCGGCGACCGGTCTGATCCTGCGTCAGCGGCGCCGCTTCCGCGAAGAACGTGCGGGTGGAGACCGTGTTGTTGCAGGTGTCGGCCGCAGCCGCGACTTCCGCACCATCCGTGCCGGTGCCGATATTCACGCCGTAGCCGCTCTTGTCGACCTGATCGGCCGCACCGGCGCCAACCGTCGCCGGGTTGATGTCAGGGCTGACGAACCCCTGGCTGCCCGCGGGCGCCGCGCCGAGATCCGTCAACGACGTCGCATAACCGCCGTTGCCGCAGCTCGACTGATAGGTGGCTTCACCGCTGCTGATCGAGCGCATGGAGCCGATCGCAGACGATTCGTTGCCGGCCATCCGGGCGCGCAGGAGGCCCGGGATAGCGATGGCCGCGATGATGCCGATGATCGCGACGACGATCAGCAGTTCGATGAGCGTGAAACCCTTGTTGTTCCGAACCTTCATTGATGTACTCCTTAAAAGCTGTTTCGAGCCTCCCCAGGCTCTTTCACCTTCTGGTCTGCTGCGAATCAGCTTTGTGGGCGACTCGCACGGCCTTCCTGATAGCAACCCGAATGCCAGCGGCGCATCGTGTCGATCCGCGCGCGTGGCAGCGCGTCGCGAAACCAGACAGGCCCTATTGCGACGCGTAGAACAGGCCGAAAAATCACTGTTCTCCGCTTTACGACGCCGAGGATGGACCGTCGATCATGGACATCCCTTGGCGTCAGCCGAGCCCTTCTTTGTCAATGCTGCGCGGCGAGGACAAATCCTGTCAACGGCCCCGGCCAAAAACTGTCGAACTCTCTATCTTTGAAGCCGCATTCGCCCTGATTCTGCGGCCTCCCGATGCCCGGCGCGCGGGACGACAGTACGCTATTCCGGCAAGCCCTTTCGACGGCCACCTTGCAGAAACAGCCACGCGCGATTCTCGTTTTCGTCGTTTTCCGGCCAGAATCGCCCGAATCCCACTCCGGCACGCTCATCGCACATATAGGACGGTGCGGGCGCGCTCGCGGTCGGCAGGTCGCGAGGACCGCTGACAGCCTGACCTCCCGCCTCGAGCCCGAGCCCCGGCTCGAACGCAGGACAGGCCGAAGGGCGCGCCCGTAGTGCGAAGGGACCGCAGGCAGAAGCGAGTCGTACGAAGAAGAAGCCGTACGAAGACGAAGAAGCGGTACGCAGACGAAGCCGTACGAAGGAGTAGCGCGAGGCCATGAAACGAACGGCGGCATCAACCACGGACTGCCCGACCAGGCGACGCGGCCCCTCATCTTCCCGTCAGAGCGAGCCGGTCCTCGCGCCGTCGCCCGAAGAGTGGAGGCGGCTGAATGGCGTGAAGGATGCGTGGAACGCCGCGCGGGAAGCGGAGGGGCGTGCGCCGCTTCCGGATGATGAAGCGACGCAGCGATTGTTGTGGCTGGTGTGGTCCGTCGAGCGGACCGCTAACGCGAGACGGCGTGCCGGCGCTGGCAGGCGCTGACGATTGGCCGCTGAGAATGTAGTGACGAACGAGGGTGAGTGCGAGATGAACTAGAGACCGTATTTCTTGGCGTAGTAACGAAACGACCGAAAGGTCATGCCGAGCAGTTCGGCGGCTTTGACTTTGACGCCATCCGTACGTCGGAGGGCTTCCATGATGTATTGCCGTTCGATGCCCTGGACGTAGTGTTCGAGGTCGAACCCGGCGTCGGGAAACGACTCCGCCAGCGACGCGCCTGGGACGACACCGTTGGGCACGCGGGGCATGCGGACGGCGGCGGGCAGGCTGTCGGGCAGGATGAGTGGCGTGCGTTCGAGCGCGACGGCGCGCTCCATCGCGTTCTCCAGTTCCCGGATGTTGCCTGGCCAATGATATTCCTGCAGGCACCGCAGGCAATCGGCGGACAGGCCTTGAACGGCCTTGCCCATGTCGGCGCTGAAGCGCTCGACGAAGTGTTGCGCGAGCAGCGGGATGTCCTCGCGGCGTTCGCGCAATGAAGGGAGGTGCAGCGGAATGACGTTGATTCGATAGTACAGATCTTCGCGAAAGCGGCCTTCGGCCACCATCGCGACGAGATCGCGGTTCGTGGCGGCAACGATGCGGATGTCCGCGGGGACTTCCTCGGTGCCGCCGACGCGGCGAAATGTGCGTTCTTGCAGGACGCGCAGCAGCTTGACCTGCATCAGCGGGCTCATCTCGCCGATCTCGTCCAGGAAGATCGTGCCCTTGTCGGCAATCTCGACGAGTCCTTTCTTGTTCGCGGCCGCGCCTGTGAAGGCGCCTCGGACGTGGCCGAACAGCTCGGACTCGAGGAGGGTCTCCGTGAGGGCGCCGCAGTTCAACGCGATGAACGGCCGATCGCGGCGCGGCGAGTTGAAGTGGATGGCGCGTGCGGCCAGTTCCTTCCCGGTGCCGGATTCCCCGGTGATCAGGACGGTGCTGTTGGTCTGCGCGATCGTCTCGATCAACTGGAACACGGCGAGCATCGCCTCGCTGCGCCCGATGATGTTGGAGAACTGATAGGTCTGTTGCAGCGCGCGCTTGAGCAGGACATTTTCCTGCCGGAGCTGTCGCCGCTCGAGCGCGTTGCGCACGACGATCTTCAGCTCGTCCACGTTGAACGGCTTGTGGATGTAGTCGTACGCGCCCATGCGGAGCGCTTCGATCGCGGTCTCGGCGGACGCGAACGCGGTCACCATAATGCCGGCCAGGTCCTGATTGATCTGCTTGCCGGCCCGAAGGACATCGACGCCCGACATGTCGGGCATCTGGATGTCGGAAATGAGGAGGTCAATGGGTCTGTGTTCGAGCTCGGCGACGGCCTGACGGCCGTTCTCGGCGAGAACCACCTCGTACCCTTCGCGGCGAAGCACGATAGCCAGCAGCTCCCGCATCGATCGCTCATCGTCCACAATCAGGACGCGAGGGGTCGACGCCGACAACGGCGTCTTCGGCGCGACGGCGCTGGCGCCGTTGACGTCGGCAGCGGTGTGGCCGTGTGTGGGCAGCGGTTCCGGTGTCATGACGCTCATCGAGTCAGCTAGCCAGGGAGGTAACAGTGGCCTGGCCCGCTGGTGTCGTTGGCCAGTGCACATCGACGCGGGTACCCGCGCCGGGCTGTGAGGACACGCGGATCTCGCCGCCGCGGTCGGACACGATCCGATGGACGATGGACAAGCCGAGGCCTGCGCCCTTGGCAAAGCCGCCGTGGAACGGTTGGAAAATGCGATCGAGATCTGCCGGCGTGATGCCGACGCCTTCATCCTGTACGCTCACGATCGCGACGTGAGAGGAAGGACGACTGGCGGCGAGCACCAGACGGCCGCCGTCTGGCATCGCGCGGAGGCCGTTGGTGGCGAGGTTCCAGACGATCTGGCGGATCTGGCTCTCATCGGCCTCGCACATGACGGGTGTCGCTGGGAGCTCCAGATCGATGCTGTGGCCGGCCAGGCAATCGGGGCTGTTCTTGAGCAACTGGGCGGCGTCGGACAGGACGCGGCCGACGTCGACCGGGCCACTCGCCGGTCGCGAGGGACGGGCGTACGCGAGGAAGTTCCGGATCGTGTCGTTCAGGCGATCGGACTCGCGCAGGACGATGTCGAAGAGCTGGGATTGTTCAGACGACAAGGTCAGCTCTTCACGAAGGACCTGCATCGAGCCAGCCATGGACGCCAGCGGATTGCGGATCTCGTGGGCGATGCCGGCGGCCAGTTCGCCGACGGCGGCGAGGCGCTTCTGGCGTTCTTTCTCACGGTCCTCACGCTTGAAGTCGGTGAGGTCCTGGAACGTGAACAGGTAACCGACGTCGCCGCTCGCGCCTTGCAGCGGGGCGACGCTGAGGCCGAGTTCCATCTGATGGCCGCTGCGGCGGTTGAAGGCGTACTCGGCGCGGCGGCCCCGGCCCGTGCTGACGACATCCGACAGCGTGCGGCGCAACTCGCCGGGGAGTTGCAGGACCTCGGCGATGTTGCGGCCGAGGACGGCGGTAGCCATTTCACCGCTGATGCCTTCGGCTGCCCGATTGAACATCAGGATGCGGCCGTGGGGATCCGTGGCGGCGAGGCCGCCGGTCATGCTGTCGATGACGTGCTGGTTGTACGCCTGCAGGTCCGCCAGCGTGCTCGATGCTCGTCTCAGCTTCGCGTCCGTGTGGTGCAGGTTGTCCGCGAGGTAGCCGGTCAGCCGTGCGACGGCGAGGAATCCCACGGCGTGCAGACCGAGGGTGTAGAACGCCACGCGGGGTGACGGCAAGGCTTGCGTGGGGATCGTGAGGCCCCAGGCGGCCGGCTCGGGAATGACGAGGCCATACTGTGCGGCGACGAGGACGCCGAACAGCAGGGCGGCGACGCCGGCGATGAGCTGTCCGCCGCGCGCGAGGCGGACGGTGCTGCCCGCGAGGATCGGGAGGACGTACAGTGGAATGAACTTGCTTTCGAAGCCACCGGTCAGCAGGACCAGCATCGAGATGATGGACACGTCCACCATCAATTGTGCGTCGATCAACCAGGGCCACCGATCGGTCAGCCGCAACCCGACGGCGTACACCATCGACAGGGTCCACGTCAGCCCGAGGAGGAAGACGACGTAGCCGGCGGTCAGACCGCTGCTGTCTCCGGTTTCGAGGAGCAGGGCGGTCCCGAGCACGAGGGACGCGATGACGGGACGGAGTCCAACGACCCACAACATCTTGCGGCGGACCGCAATGCGCACCCACGCCTCGGGGCCGACGCCGGCGCTCGTTTCGGCATGAGCCGCTCGTCGGCGGAGCAGCTCGCGATCGATGGTCAGCAGTCCTTGCCGCATGGCGTCCCGGCCGCTCCGGCCCGTGATTCGGTCTCCCCTACCCTGCAAGCTTCTCAATCAGCGAGAACAGCGGTAGATACATCGAGATGACGATGCCGCCGACGATAATGCCGAGGAACGAGATGATGACGGGTTCCAGCAGCGTCATGAGGCCGGCGATCGCGGTATCGACTTCCTCTTCATAGAAATCAGCGATCTTCGACAGCATCTGATCCAGCGCGCCCGTGGTTTCGCCGACGTTGATCATCTGCGTCACCATCGGCGGGAACACCTTTGTCGCTTCGAGCGGCGTGGCGATCGTTTCGCCGCGCTCGATGCCACGGCGGACTTCCATCAGCGAGTCCTCGACGACGGCGTTGCCGGCGGTGCGCGCGGTGATGGCCAACCCTTCAAGGATGGCGACACCCGAGCTGAGCAGGGTCGAAAGCGTACGGCAGAAGCGCGCGACGGCGACCTTGCGCAGGATGATGCCGATGATCGGAATCCTGAGCATGTAGCCGTCGATCATGCGTCGACCGGCAGGCGTGGCGTAATAGCTCCGGACCGCGAACACCAGCGCGATGCCGCCGAGGATCATGAAGGGCGCCGCCTTGATGAAGCCGTTGCTCATCGCAATGACAACGCGCGTTGGCAACGGCAGTTCCGCGCCGAGGCCGGCGAACAGTTCGGCGAATGTCGGAATGACCTTCCACAAGATCACGGCGACGACGATGGCGGCGATGCTGAGGACCGCGATCGGATAGATCATCGCGGACTTGACCTTGGCCTTCAGCTTGACGTTCTTTTCGATATAGACCGCGAGGCGCCGCAGAATCGTGTCGAGGATACCGCCCGCCTCACCGGCGGCGATCATGTTCGTATACAGATCGTCGAACGCCTTTGGCTGTTTCTTCATGGCGTCGGCCAGCGTAGCGCCGCCTTCGACGTCGGTCCGGGTCTGGAGAATCGTCTGTGCGAAGCCCTTGTGCGGCTCCTGCTTGCCGAGGATGTCGAGGCACTGGACGAGCGGCAGCCCCGCGTCGATCATCACGGAAAACTGTCGCGTGAACACCGCGAGGCTCTTCGACGGGACGCCGCGACCGCGCACCTTCTTCACGGTCTGCGCGGCGCCGCCGGCCGCGGCCGCACGGCCGCGCACCGCGTTGATCTTCGTGACAAGGATCTGCTCGCGGCGCAGGATGGCGACGGCCGTTTCGACCGTATCGGCCAATCGCTCGCCGCTGACCACTTCACCTGTTCTGGTCCGACCTGAAAACGCAAACGTCGGCATGGAAACGCTCCTGCTCCCCTCTTCGTCTGCTGCGCGTCCGCTGGCGACGCGTCTCCGCCTTGCGCGCTAGCGCCGCACCACGCCGGCGGCGGGCGCGCGACCCAATCCAGCGCCGGCGACGACGCCGGTTCCGCGCTGAATCATGTCCTGCAATTCGTCCTTGTTGGACGAAGCGTTCAGCGCCGTCTCGAGTGTGATCTGCTTCGACAGATACAGCGTGACGAGGCACTGATTCAGCGTCTGCATCCCGAGCTTTTCCTGGCCGGTCTGCATCGCCGAATAGATCTGGTGAATCTTGTCTTCGCGGATCAGATTTCGGATGGCGGGCGTCGGCACCATGATCTCGAGCGCGACGACGCGGCCGGGCGTGTTGGCGCGGCGCAGCAGCGTCTGACAGACGATGCCTTCCAGCACCAGCGACAACTGGGTGCGGATCTGGCCCTGCTGATGCGCCGGGAACACGTCGATGATGCGGTTGATCGTCTGCGACGCCGAGTTCGTGTGCAGGGTCGCGAACGTCAAGTGGCCCGTTTCCGCGATGCGCAGCGCGGACTCGATCGTTTCGAGGTCGCGCATTTCGCCGATCAGCACGACGTCCGGATCTTCACGAAGCGCGGCGCGCAGCGCCATCGAGAAGCTCTGGGTGTCGCTGTGCAGCTCGCGCTGGTTCACCAGACAGCCTTTGTGCTGGTGGATGTATTCGATCGGATCCTCGATCGTGAGGATGTGCTCGTTGCGCTCGGTATTGACCTTGTCGAGCATCGAGGCGAGCGTGGTCGACTTGCCGCTGCCCGTGGGGCCCGTGACGAGCACGAGGCCGCGCGGACGCTCGGCCAGCTTGCCGATGATGGGCGGCAGGTTCAGCTCGTGGAAGCCACGGATCTTCTCCGGAATCAGACGATAGACCGCGCCGACCGCGCCGCGCTGATTGAAGACGTTGCAGCGGAACCGGCCGGTGCCGCGGATGCCGAACGAGAAGTCGAGCTCCTGCGTTTCCTCGAAGCGCTTCTTCTGCGCGTCGGTGCAGACGCTGTAGACCAACTGCTTCGTCTCGGCGGCGGTGAGCGGCGGCAGATCGAGACGCTGCAGCTTCCCGTGCACGCGCACCTGCGGCGGCGTGTTGGTCGTGATGTGCAGATCCGACCCATTCATCTCCACCGTGGTCTTCAGCAGCTCTGGTAACGTAGGCATACGAGATCCGCCACCCTATGAAGCAAGCCCGGTTCCACTTCTACGGCCATCCTCGCCATCAGCGGCGCGGGGCCGCCAGCCGCCCGGTTTCTGACCAAAAAACGTCAATGTGCGTCCTGGGAACAGCGGCGTCCGGAGAGTCGAGACTTTGCGGTTTTGGCACGCCGAACGACACTTTCGTAATGGCCGGCCGACGTACTACTTGACCGTCTCGCGGACCACTTCCTCGATGGAGGTCATGCCGCCCTTGATCTTCTGCAGTCCGCTCTGACGCAGCGTGAGCATGCCTTCCTCCTGCGCCCTCTTGCGCAATTCGATGGCCGACGCCCCCACGAGCACCAGTTCGCGAACCGTCTCCGACACCTCCATGACCTCGTACAGCCCGACGCGTCCGCGATAGCCCGTGTTGTTGCATTTGTCGCAACCTATCGGGTGAAGCGCGACGACGTTTTCGGCATCGTCCGGGGCGAACCCGACGTCGATGAGTCCCTGCGGAGGTATGGGCTGCGGCGCCTTGCAGTGAGGACAGAGGCGGCGGACGAGACGCTGGGCGCAGATCAGATTGACGGAGCTGGCCACCAGGAACGGCTCGATGCCCATGTTCATCAACCGGCTGACGGTGCTGGGCGCGTCGTTCGTGTGCAGCGTCGAGAGCACGAGGTGACCGGTGAGCGCCGCCTTGACGGCAATTTCGGCCGTCTCGAAGTCGCGGATTTCGCCGACGAGGATGATGTTCGGATCCTGACGCAGGAACGAGCGCAGCGCCGCGGCGAAGTTGAGGCCGATGCTCTCGCGGACAAGCACCTGGTTGACGCCGGCCAGGTTGAATTCGACCGGGTCTTCCGCCGTCATGATGTTCGTTTCGGCGGTATTCAGCTTGGAAATGGACGAATAGAGCGTGTTCGTCTTGCCGCTGCCCGTTGGACCGGTCACGAGCACCATGCCCCACGGCTTCGAGATCGCATACTCGTAGCGACGCAGCGAGTCGGGCTCGAACCCGAGCTTCGTCATGTCCAGCATCAACTTGTCGCGATCGAGCAGGCGGAGCACGATCTTTTCACCGAACAGCGTCGGCAGGCAGGACACGCGGAAGTCGATCTCCTTCGTCTGTCCGTTGTCGTTGAAGCGGATCTTGATGCGGCCGTCCTGCGGCAGGCGCTTCTCGGCGATATCGAGCTTCGCCATGATCTTGACGCGGGACGTGATCGCATCCCGCATCTTCATGGGCGGCGCCATGACGTTGTAGAGGATGCCGTCGATGCGGAACCGCACGCGGAACTCCCGCTCGTACGGCTCGATGTGGATGTCGCTCGCGCCCTTTTGAATGGACGACATCAGCATCAGATTGACGAACCGGATGACCGGCGCTTCCCCGCCCTGCCGTTCGAGCTGGGCGACGTCGATCTCCTCCAGTTCTTCCAGCACCTCCACATCGTCCGTCGACCCCTCTTCGAGCGCGCGCGTCGCGATTTCGAGGGTGCTCGGTCCGCTGCGCGTCGCGCCCTGGTAGTACTTCAGGATCGCGTCGGCAACAGCCGTTTCCGAGGCCACGACCGGCTCGACGTTGTAGCCGGTCATGAACTTGATGTCGTCCAGCGCGAAGACGTTCGTCGGATCCGTCATCGCGATGGTGAGGTTCGCTCCCGTTCGGCTGATCGGGATGATCTGGTACTTGTTCGCCGTCTCGGCGGGCACCAGCTTGATCACGGCGCCGTCGATGTCGAAGTCGCCCAGATTGATGGCGGGCACGCCATATTGACGGCTCAGGAGCGCCGTGATCTCCTCGTCCCGCACGAGTCCCAGCTTGACGAGCGAGATGCCAAGCTTTCCCCCGTTGGACTTCTGGTGATTCAGCGCTTCCTGCAACTGTGCGGGCGTGATGCGCTTCTCGCGAAGGAGGAGTTCCCCGATGCGGACGGCCATTTGGGTTCAATCCGTGAACAGCAAAATTGAAACGGGTTTGCTATTTCTGTAATCGGCGGGCGCGGTGCGACCTTGACGGGACCAGCGCTTGCACGACTACCGTGATGCATCGCCGCCGGGAAGCCTGCCGCTTTCTGGCACCCGGTGACGGTCTTTGCCCCTCATCGGCAAAAAGTCGCCGTGCCTGGAGGCGCTGCCGATTACACCAAGAACCGTACCAGCGCAGCACCGCTCACCGCGGCCGCGCGGACCACGCCTCAGCGCACGACCGAAACGCGTCGACGAACCAAGAGAAGGAGTGAAGAAGTGTGAAGGAAGGAGGAGGAGGAGAGACGGCGGTGCGGTGACAGAAACGGCGATGACGTCGTGGAGTCGCTGCGTAACCACGCGGTGCCCGCGCGCTCAGGCGGTCACCCGCTACCCGCCCGCGTGACGTGGACTCGCGGACAAACGGCGCAACGTGTCAGCCTGCGGACCTCCACGCGCGGACGTCGGCGGACATCGTTCGCACATTGACCGCACGCACGCGGACGTGCGATGCGCGGACGTGCCGGATGCGCGCCTCGCCATTCTGCGCAACAGCCGACCGGCGCCGAGACGTCGCGGACGCGCCATGCCGCGACGCGTCAGAAGGCGACGCGGCCGGAGATGCCCCAGGCGCGATCGGTGGACCGCTCGCCGCGCTGGATGAAGCCGTCGACCCACAGGATGCTCGTCAACCCGATGCTCAGACCGGCGCTGCCGACCGGCCGACTGTCGTCCACCGTGTTCACGCGGAATCCGCCTCGCAGGCCGACGCGGCGCGTCCACAGCCACTGCTCTGCGCCGATCGCGATGTGGCGCTCGTCCTGGCCGAGCCCCCGCGTCCGCGTCACATCCACGTCGCCCGAGATGGTCAGCCTGTTCGTCGGCATCACCGCGAGGCCCACGCGCGCCTGGCGCTGCAGCGGGATCTTCACGTCCATGTCGAACGTCTTGAATGTCGGCTCGAGCACGTTGCGCACGACGACACCGGCCCGCATCTTGCCGAAGGACGCCATCGCGCCGAGATCGAGATCGAACGTATTCGTGCCACGGCCCGACAGCTTGGCGGCTTCGGCAAGCCCGTTCTCGCCCGTCAGCTTCTGCGTGCTGATGCCCGCGCGCCCGTGGACGTATTTCAATGTCGTGCCGACGATGAGGGCGTCGCCCAGGGACTGCACCAGCGACATGCCCGTGTGCTGCGTCACCAGCGTCGAGGCCCTCACGAGCCGCCCGGTCGACGCCCGCTCCGCGTTCATCTCGCTGAACAGCCGCGTGGAGCGCAACCGATAATAGGTGGCGCCCAGCGGCGGCGTCCCCAGGGCGAACAGGACGGAGGAGCCTTCCTGGAGCTCGTGAGGCATGTCCGGGTTCCGGGGCCCGAGCTCGAAGCTTTGGCGTTCCACCACGAGGCTGAACATGGCCCCGGTGCCCAGGCCGGCCGGGTTCCAATAGGTCGCCGTGCCATCGTCGGCCACTGCCACAAACGCGCCGGCCATGCCGAGCGCCCGCGTGCCGACGGCTTCGAACCCCTGCGCGCTCGCGCGCGGCGTCAGCGCGAGCCCGATCCACCCGATAATCAAGGAGAGCTTCCAGATACGCATGCAGTCAGGCAGCTTATCAGGAGGCGCGGGCTGGAATGAAGGCTAAACCCAGCCAGCACGGGTAGTTGCCGAGCCGGAAAGTTTACGAAACATCCGGGTTACGTTTCGCGTATGTAGGGATGGGCTTGAGATAGAATGGCGAGTTGATCAGCGGTCCAAGGCGAGAATCCTCTTTGCGGCGTCGCGCCGTCGGATATGGCCTCCCATGACACAAGTGCCCGAACGGTCGTCGGCAGGGTCAGCCCCTGCTCTTTCGCTTTCCCAACGCATCACCGGCGTGCTTTTTTCGCCGCGCGCCACGTTTGAGTCGATCGTGGCCCACCCGCAATGGGTGGTCATTCTTCTCCTGCTGACGCTCGTCGTGGCAGGGGCGATGTATGCGTTTCTCTCCACGCCCACCGGTCTCCAGGCAATGGTGGACGATGCGGTGCTGCGGCAAGAGCGAACGGGCACGACGGTGTCCGACGCGCAATATCAGGGGATGCTGCAGAGCGGCTGGCTCTTCAAGAGCATCGCGGTCGGCTCGGCGCTCTTCGTCGGACCGCTGTTCACGATGCTCATCGCCGCAGTCCTGTTCGGCGTCTACGGCGCCATGCTGGGCGGCGGCGGCTCGTACAAGCAGACGATGGCGGTCGTGGCCCACTCCGGCGTCGTCTCGACGCTGGGCTACCTGGTCGGACTGGTGATCGGATTCTTCAAGGGCACGATGTCCGGGGCGACCAACCTCGGCGTGCTCTTTCCGATGATTGCGGAAGAGAGTTTTCTCAGCCGTTTTCTTGGCACGATCGATCTGGTCTGGGTGTGGTATCTGATCGTACTGGCCATCGGTCTCGGGGTCCTGTTCCGCCGGACGACCTCGTCGATTGCCATGGCGTTGTTCGGGCTCTACCTCGTGATTGCGCTCGGGATTGCGGCGTTCACCGGCGCGTGACCGCCTTGGGGGATTCATGACGCGGAAGAAGAAGCTGTTGATCGGCGCAGGAGTCGTGCTCGTGGGGGCGCTTCTGCTCGTCGCGAATTTCCGCTTTCAGCGGACAACCGGCAAGTCCGTCAACGTGGAAGCGATCAAGGCGCGCAACCTCGAATCTACGGTCTCCGCCTCGGGCAAGATTGAAGCGGAGCGCACCGTCAACATCAGTTCGGACGTGCCCGGCCGCGTGACCGCGCTCGCTGTCGAAGAAGGTGCGCAGGTCAAGCGGGACCAGTTCCTCATGCAGATCGACCCGCGCAACCTGCGGAGCCGGCTGGAAAGCAACGAAGCCGGCCTCGGCGCGTCGCAGTCCGAGTTGCAGCAGCAGCGGATCCGCGTGACGCAGGCGCGCGAGACGTTGAACCTCGCCCGCCTGACGCTGCAGCGGCAGAAGGACCTGTGGGCGCAGCAGTTGACGACGAAGGAAGCGCTCGACAAGGCGGAGAACGACGTCAAGGTGAACGAAGCGGAGCTCAACGCGGCCGATCAGAGCCTCGGGACGCAGGAAATGCGCATCCGCCAGCAGCGCGCCGAAGTCGCGGATGCCCAGTTCAACTTGAGCCGCGTCCGCATCGAGTCGCCGATCGACGGCATCGTCACGCGCCGCAACATCGAAGAAGGGGAAACGGTCGTTGTCGGCACGATGAACAACCCCGGCACGCAATTGCTGACGATTGCGGACATGTCGGTTATCGAAGCGCAGGTCGAAGTCGACGAGACCGACATCCCGACCGTCAAGCTGGGGCAGATCGCGAAGATCACCATCGACGCCATCCCCGGCAAGACGTTCACCGGCAAGGTCACCGAGATCGGCAACAGCCCGATCCAGTCGGCCAGCCCCGCCGCGGCGGGCCAGCAGGCGACGAACTTCAAGGTGACCGTGACGATCGACGGACAGATCCCCGAGGTGCGCCCGGGCTTCACCTGCTCCGCCGAGATCACGACCGCGACGCGCGAGAACATGCTCTCCGTGCCGATCCAGGCGATGGCGGTGCGCGAGCTGATCTACGACAAGGACGGGAACATCGTCCGCCCGAAGGAAGACGAGACCAAGAAGCGCCGTCCCGGCACCAGCGGCGGCAGCGTGGCCGCGGCCTCCGGCGACCTGCCGGCCGGCCAGACGCGCAAGGAGACCGAAGGCGTCTTCGTCGTCCGTGACAACGTCGCGCGGTTCCTTCCTGTCAAAACGGGCATCGCCGGCGACAAGTACTTTGAAGTTCTGTCAGGCCTGAAACCCGGGGACCAGGTGATTACAGGGCCGTTCAACTCGGTCCGCGACTTGCAGGATGGAGACGCGGTGAAGATCGACGAGAACAACAACGCGGCCGCCCCGGCCCGCACCTGACGCGAGACCTGACGCGACATGAGTTGCGGAGCGACGTCGCGCCGTCCGATCTGACGCGACGCGCACCAGGCGCACGCCGCGCGCGAGGCAGGAGCCGGACGCACTCGCGCTGATCTTCACCTCGACCCGCTGCGCGCGCGGCGGGTCGACGCCGATCGCCGTCAGCCGATGCGGAGCCCAGCACGATGAGTCAGTTCCTCGACGCCATCCGGATCGCCCTCTCAGCCATCTGGGCGAACAAACTCCGGTCGTTCATGATGGTGCTCGGCAACATCGTCGCCGTCACCTCCATCATTGCCGTCGTGTCGCTGATTCAAGGCATGAACGGCTATGTGAGCGACGCCATCCTGTCCGACGTCGGCGCCGGGACGTTCCGCATCGACCGCGAAGGCATCATCACGAGCGACGAGGAATGGGAACGCGCGATGCGCCGCCCACGCGTCACGATGATCGAGGCGCGCGCGGTGCGCGACTGGAGTCCGCTGATCCGCAACGTGATGGCCGAAATGTACTCCCGCGCCACCGTCGTCGCGGGCACGGACTCGGTCGAAGACATCCAGATCCGCGGCGTCTCCGAAGAATTTCAGGAGTTCGCCGGCTTCGAGGTCGCCACGGGCCGCCTGCCCATCCGCCTCGAAGTCCAGCGCAGCCGCCCGGTCGTGTTCATCGGCTGGGGCGTGGCGGACAAGCTCTTCCCGGGCCGCAGCGCCGTCGATCAGATCATCCAGATTCAGGGCCAGCACTTCCGTGTCGTCGGCGTCGCGACGGCCAAGGGGTCGATGTTCGGCGAATCGCAGGACGATTTCGTCGTGATGCCGCTCGGCGCGGCGCGCAAGCTGCTCGGCTCGCGCCGGTCGCTGTCGCTGTCGGTCAAGCCGTCCGATCCCGCGCGTATTTCCGAGGCGATGGACGAAGCCCGCACCGCGATGCGCAGCAGCCGCCGGCTCAAGCCGAAGGAAGCGGATGATTTCGGCCTGACGACGTCGGACGCGCTGATGGACTTGTGGCGCGACTTCTCCAGCAGCGCGTTCACGCTGCTGATCGGCATCGTCTCGCTCTCGCTCGTCGTCGGCGGCATCGTCATCATGAACATCATGCTGATGGTGGTCAGCGAGCGCACGCGCGAGATCGGCCTGCGCAAGGCGCTCGGCGCCCGGCGCAAGGACATCGTCTGGCAGATCCTGACGGAATCCACCACCCTCTCGATCCTGGGCGGCATGATCGGAACCGCGCTCGGGTTCGTGCTGGCCTACGGCGTCGCGGCGTTCACGCCGCTGCCGGCAGCCATCGAGCCGTGGTCGGTGCTGCTCGGCATCAGCATGACGGCGTTCGTCGGCTTGTTCTTCGGGCTGTATCCGGCCATGCGCGCGGCGAAGCTCGATCCCATTGTGGCGCTCCGACGGGAATAGGCCTCGAAGAACTGGGAGTACGGCTGTGGCGTTCCGTATCGGCCTGCTGAAAGAAATCCTGATCCTCGCGCTGGATACGCTGCGCTCCAACAAGATGCGCTCGGCGTTGACGGTGCTCGGCGTCGTGATCGGCGTCACGTCGATCGTCGCCATGACCTCGCTCGTCCGCGGATTCTCCGAGTCGATGAAGGAGATGGTCCGCCGCTTCGGCAGCGACACGGTCTACGTCACCAAATTCCCCTTCGGCGGCGCGGGCAGCAGCAAGGCGTTCTTCGAGCTGATCAAGCGGCCGAACCTCACGGAAGAAGACGCGGAAGCCATCGCGGCGCTGTGCCCGTCGGTCGCGACGGTCAGCATGGAGCGGCGCGACGGCCGATCGGAACGGCTCTCGTACGGCAACACCGCGACCAGCTCGATGCGCGTGCGCGGCGTCAGTTCCACGTGGGTCGAAACGAACTTCGTCAGGATCGAGAATGGCCGGTTCTTCACGGGGGCGGAAGCGGACCATCGCCGGAAGGTCGCGGTGCTGGGCGCCGACCCCGCGGCGACGCTCTTTCCAAACATCGACCCGATCGGCAAGCGGATCCGCGTCGGCAGCGACGAATTCCAGGTGATCGGCGTCCTCGGCAAGCTGCCGAGCGCGTTCGGCCCGCAGGACGGGTTCGTCCTGGTACCTGAGCCGACGTTCTCCAAAAAATACGGGCAATTCAATTTCTTCCGCGGCGTGCGGACGCGCAACTTCGTCATCGGCGTGGTGCCCCGCAAGGACGCGACCCGCCAGCAGGTCATGCGCGAAGTGGAGGAGGTGATGCGCATCCGGCACCACCTCAAGCTGGATCAGGCAAACGACTTCGAGCTCGTCACGCAGGACGTGATGATGAAGGTGCTCGACTCGGTCATGCAGGGCGTGTTCCTGGCGCTGATCGTGATCTCGTCCGTCGCACTGATGGTCGGCGGCATCGGCGTGATGGCCATCATGACGATCTCCGTCACCGAGCGCACCCGCGAAATCGGCGTCCGCAAGGCGCTCGGCGCGCGCCGCCGCGAGATCCTCTGGCAATTCCTCATCGAAGCCTCATTCCTCACGCTCGTCGGCGGCGTGCTGGGCATCGTCGTCGGCAGCATCATCGCCCTGTCCGTCAACATGATGGCCGGCTGGGCCGTGTCGATGCCGCTCTGGTCGTTCGCGCTCGGGCTGACTTTTTCCGCGACAGTCGGTATCCTGTTCGGGATGCTTCCAGCCATCAAGGCTTCCCGGTTGGATCCCATCGAGGCTCTCCGGTACGAGTAGAAGTCCCGCCTGCGCCTCGGGCGAGAAGGAGACTTCGGCACTCGCATGAATCAATTTCTGGACGCGGTGCTCATCGCGCTGTCGGCTGTCTGGGCCAACAAGCTGCGATCCTTCATGACCGTCCTCGGCAATATCGTGGCCGTCACCTCCATCATTGCCGTCGTCTCGCTCATTCAGGGGATGAACGGGTACGTCTCCAACGCCATCATCAGCGACGTCGGCGCCGGGACCTTCCGCATCGAGCGGATGCCTCCCACCACCAGCGAGGAAGAAGAGGACAAGCACCGGAACAACCCGCGCCTGACGTTGGTGGACGCCAACATCGTCGGCCAGGCCAGTCCGCTGATTGCCGCGGTCATGGCCGAAGCCGCCCGGAACGCGCCGGTCACGTTCCTCAGCGAGCAGCTCGATTCCGTGAATATCCGCGGCGTCTCCGAGCAGTACCTGGAATTCAGCGGGTACAACGCCATCCAGGGACGCCTTCCCAGCCGGCTCGAAGTCGAACGCAACCGGCCGGTCGCCCTGCTCGGCTGGAACACGGCGGATCGCCTGTTCAAAGGCCGCGACCCGATCGATCAACACATCAAGATCCGCGGCGTCCACTTCCGGGTGGTCGGCATCAACGAAAAGCGCGGGTCGATCTTCGGCAACTCGCAGGACGAGTTCGTGATGATCGCGCTCGGCAGCTTCCAGAAGCTGTTCGGGGCGCGTCAGTCGCTGACGCTGTCCGTCAAGCCGCGCGATCCGCTCCTGATGGACCAGGCGATGGACGCCGCGCGCGTCGCGCTGCGCATCGAGCGCAAGCTGTCGCCGCGTCAGGATGACAACTTCGGCCTGTTCACGTCCGAGACGCTGATGGCGCTGTACCGCTCCTTCACGAGCGGCGCGTTCGCCGTGCTGATCGGCATCGTGGCGCTGTCGCTCGTCGTCGGCGGCATTGTCATCATGAACATCATGCTGATGGTCGTCAGCGAGCGCACGCGCGAGATCGGCCTGCGCAAGGCGCTTGGCGCGCGGCGCCGCGACATCATGTGGCAGATCCTGACCGAATCCACGACGCTGTCCGTCGCGGGCGGCATCCTGGGCACGATTCTCGGCTTTAGTGCCGCTTTCGTCGTGTCCAAGCTGACGCCGCTGCCGGCCGCCGTGGAAGTCTGGTCGATCGTCCTCGGGATCGGCATCACCGCGTTCGTAGGGTTGTTCTTCGGCATGTATCCGGCGATGCGTGCCGCCGCGCTCGATCCGATCGAAGCGCTCAGACGGGAGTAACGAGTGGCCTGGCGAACGGGACTCCTGAAAGAAATCCTGGTGATGTCGCTGGACACGGTGCGCTCGAACAAGATGCGCTCCGGGCTCACCGTCCTCGGCGTGGTCATCGGCATCACGTCGATCGTCGGGATGACGTCGATCATCCGCGGCTTCGATGAATCCCTGCGCGACATCTTCCGGCAGCTCGGGCCCAAGACGATGTTCATCGCGAAATTCAGCGCGGTCAGCTTCGCGGCCGGCCGCGAGTTCCGCGATCTGATCCGCCGGCCAAACATCTCGCCGCGGGACGCGGAGCTGATCGCGCAGCTCCCGAGCGTTGAAACGGTGGCAGTGCAGTACGGCGGCGGCGTCAGCGTCGTCCGCGAGCGCATCTCCTACGGGAACAACCGCACCAAGATGATGGTGGTGGTCGGCGCGTCGGCCGAGTTCGCGCGCGTGAATTCCATCCCGATCACGATGGGCCGCATGATCACCGAGCCCGAGACGCGGCACCGCCGGCGCGTCACGATGCTGGGCTACGCGCCGGCGCAGGCGCTGTTCCCGCAGACGGATCCCATCGGCAAGCACGTCCGCATCGGCAATAACGTCTTCGAGGTCGTCGGCACGTTCGACAAACGCCCGGCGCCGCCCGGCCTCGTCGGCGTGGACGAGTTCGTCGTCATTCCGCACACGACGTACGAAAAGGCGTACGGCCTGGATTCCTTCCGCATCTTCGGCATCGTCCATCGCGACGTGATGATCGCGGTCGTGCCGCGCGAGGACGTATCGCGGGACGAGGCGATGGCCGACGTCGAGGAGGTGTTGCGCGTCCGCCACAACCTGCGGCTCGATCAGGAGAACGACTTCGACATCGTCACGCAGGACGCGATCATGAAGGTGTGGGATCAGTTCAGCCGCGCCATCATCCTCGCCTTGATCGTCATTTCGTCGATCGCGTTGATGGTCGGCGGAATCGGCGTGATGGCGATCATGACGATCTCGGTGACGGAGCGCACGCGGGAGATCGGCGTCCGCAAGGCGCTGGGCGCCCGCCGGCGCGAGATCCTGTGGCAGTTCCTCCTGGAAGCGGTCTTCCTGACGTCGGTGGGCGGCATCCTCGGCATCCTCATCGGCAGCTCGATCGGCCTCGGCATCAACGTCCTGTCCGGCTTCCCGGTCTCGCTGCCGTGGTGGTCGTTCCTGATCGGACTCGGGTTCTCGGCGACGGTCGGCATCTTCTTCGGCATCGTGCCGGCCATGAAGGCCGCCCGCTTGGACCCGATCGAGGCGCTCCGCTACGAATAGTTATCAGTCGTCAGTTTTCAGTTTTCAGTTTCAGTCGTCAGGCCGGCATACTTCATGCTCACCGGAGGACGTGCAGGATTTCAGGCAGCTCGTTGTTTGGGGGCGTGCGCACCGCCTGACGCTGGGTGTGTACCAGAAGACCCGGGATTTTCCGAACGTTGAACGGTATGGGCTGACGTCGCAGCTTCGGAGGTCGGCCTCCTCCATCGCCGCGAATATCGCTGAGGGCGCCGGGCGGACATCATCGAGGGATTTCGCCGCGATTCCTGGCGATGGCCGCTGGCTCGGCAAGCGAACTTGAGTATCATCTGCTTCTGGCATACGATTTGGGCCTGCTCGATCAGGATGGCTACCGCTCGCTGAGCGGCGAGGTGGCCCAGATCAGGAAGATGATTGTCAGTCTCGCACGACGGCTGACGGCGTCGGGTGGCAGGATCGGCCACCCTGGCGGCACCTCCAACGACGTGACCGGCAGCCGCGGCTCCTAGAGGCAACTGACGACTGACGACTGATAACTGACAACTTCTCCCAGGAGTCCGGCGCATGCGTGTCTATGACGCTCCAAGCATCCGGAATGTCGCCGTCGCCGGCCATAGTGGGGCCGGCAAGACGCAGTTGATCTCTGCGATGCTGTTCGATGCCGGCATGGTGAACCGGCTCGGCAAGGTGGACGAGGGGACGACGGTCACGGATTACGACGACGAGGAGATCGCGCGCAAGCACACGCTGGCGTCGAGCCTCGCGTACGCCGAGTGGAACAAGGTCAAGATCAACCTGATCGACACGCCCGGCTTCGCGAACTTCCTGACGGACACGCGCGCCGCCTTGCGTGTCAGCGACGCGGTCCTGCTCGTCGTCGACGCCGTCGCCGGCGTCGAAGTGCAGACCGAATCCGTCTGGACCGCCGCGGCCGAGCTCAATCTCCCACGCATCCTCGTCCTCAACCGCCTGGACCGCGAGCGCGCCAGCCTGGAGCGGTCGGTCGAGGCGCTCCGCGAAGCGTTCAGCCGGACGATCGCGCCGATCTCGCTGCCGCTCGGCGCCGAGAAGGACTTCAAGGGCATCATCGATCTGGTCAACATGAAGGCGCTGACGTTCAAGAGCGACGGCAGCGGCGGCTTCGACACGGGCGACATCCCCGCGGCACAGGCGGACGAGGCGCAGCAGGCGCGCGACGCGCTGATCGAGCTGGTGGCGGAGGGCGACGATACGCTGATGGAGCGGTTCTTCGAAGAGGGCACGCTGAGCAGCGAAGAGCTGCTCGAAGGATTGAAGCGTGGGACGGCGAGCGGCCGGCTGTTTCCCCTCGTCTGCTCGTCCGCGCTCATGAACATCGGCATGCAGCCGCTGCTGGACGCGATCGTGGCCTACGTCCCGTCGCCGGCCGAACGTCCGTTCCCCGCGATCTCGCGCGCGTCAGGCGATGCCGTCCAGGTACAGGCGTCCGACACGGCGCCGTATGCCGCGTTCGTCTGGAAGACGGTGGCGGATCCCTTCGCGGGGCGCATCACGATGTTCCGCGTCGTGACGGGAACCGTCAAGCAGGATATGACCGTCCACAACCTGACGCGGGACACGTCCGAGCGGCTGGGGCATCTGCTCGCGCTGCAAGGCAAGACGCACACGCAGGTGACGGAGCTCAAGGCGGGCGACATCGGCTCGGTCGCGAAGTTGAAGGAAACGCAGACCGGCGACACGCTGGCGGACAAGAACACGCAGTTCCAATTCGCGAAGATCAGTTTCGCCGAGGCGCTGCTCTCGTACGCCATCGAGCCCAAGAGCCGTGGTGACGAGGACAAGATCAGCTCCGCGCTGCATCGGCTGCAGGAAGAGGATCCGACGATTCACTACAGCCGCGATCCGCAGACGAAAGAATCGCTGCTGGCCGGGCAAGGACAGTTGCACATCGAAGTCACCGTCGCGAAGTTGAAGCGGCGGTTCGGCGTCGAAGTCACCCTGAAGCTGCCGCGGATCCCGTATCGCGAGACGATTACCGCGCACGCCGAGGCGCACGGTCGCCACAAGAAGCAGACGGGCGGGCACGGTCAGTTCGGCGACTGCAAGATCCGCATGGAACCGCTGCCGCGCGGCGCCGAATTCGAGTTCGTGGACGAGATCTTCGGCGGATCGATCCCGCGGCAATTCGTGCCGGCGGTCGAGAAAGGCATCCAGGAATCGCGGCTGCGCGGGTATCTGGCGGGCTATCCGGTGGTCGACTTCCGCGTCACGGTCTTCGACGGGTCATTCCATCCGGTCGACTCCAACGAACTGTCGTTCAAGATGGCTGGATCGATTGCCTTCAAGGACGGCATGTCCAAAGCGCGTCCGACGCTGCTGGAACCCGTGATGAACGTCGAAGTCTACGG
>Ga0187894_10002229_pt1 | contig 23399 bp, 16 predicted proteins | sample GBC1701081metaG_FD_136650 | JGI IMG/M metagenome (GOLD analysis project Ga0187894, IMG submission 136650) | White microbial mat communities from a lava cave in the Kipuka Kanohina Cave System on the Island of Hawaii, USA - GBC170108-1 metaG ... | reverse complement strand
TCAGCAATCTGATTCAACGCCTCTTCCAGCAGATGCAATCTGCCCGCTTGCAGCAACTTCATTAAACCAATTTCAATTTGAAAACGGGGTTGCGGCGAGGTGCGAATATCCTGCTCCGTCTTCGTCATAATAGCGAAGAAGCGAATCAAATCCTGTTCGGAAAATGCCTTTGCCAGTTGCGTCAACGCCTCGCCTTCGCTCGGAGCCATCTGTACCAGTTCGGCATCAAAGCCGGTGACATTCACCACCAGCAGAGCGCGAATATGCGCCATCAATTCGCGGCTGAAATTCCGCAAATCATAACCCCGTGCGACGATCTCATCGACGATGCGAAGCAATTTGCCCGCATCTTCTTCGCTGACCGCCTGCATCGTCGCATTGAGCGTTTCAATATCAACCAGACCGAGCGCCTCCGATACGTCGCTGTCGGCAATCTGATTTCCGGCAAAACTAATGACCTGATCGAGCGCCGATTCAGCGTCGCGCATCGAACCATCACCGGCGCGGGCAACTGCCAGGAGCGCCGCGTCGCTAATCTGTACGCCCAAATCATCGGCAATGTGACGCAGTTGCGCGGTAATCTTTTTCAAGCTGATGGTGCGAAATTCAAAGACCTGACAGCGCGATAAAATCGTCTCCGGGACTTTGTGCAACTCCGTCGTCGCCATAATGAAGATGACATGAGGAGGAGGCTCCTCAATAGTTTTCAACAAGGCATTAAAAGAATGACCAGAAAGCATATGCACTTCATCAATGATGAAGATTTTATAGCGGGAGCTACTTGGTTTCAGGCTGATCGTGCTGATTATAACTTCGCGCACATTTTCAACTTGAGTGTGCGTTGCCGCGTCAATTTCCTGTACATCCAGCAGGCTGCCATCGGTAATGCCTTTACAGTATTCGCAAACATTACAAGGTTCAGCAGTTGGACCCTTGATGCAGTTCAGAGCTTTGGCAAGGATTCGCGCCGTTGTGGTTTTGCCGACGCCCCGCGCTCCTGTAAAGAGGTAGGCGTGATGGATGCGCCCCGATTTAATGGAGTTTTCGATGGTGCGGCGGATAGCTTCCTGACCGACGACTTGCTCGAAGGTCTGGGGGCGAAACTTTCTGGCGATGACTTGCGAATCGGACATAGGCTATACAGCGAAGTAAAGAGTGAAAGAATAGTCTACGGGTTGGCGTTGCGGCTTGCAAGAATGAGGGGAATAAAAAGCGGACGGTTGCAACGCCAGAGGCAGAGCAAAATAGCTAATGGTTGGGAGCCGCTCTGCACACTGCAAAGCGAATTTGCTCAAATTGTGCTAAAATGAACAACAGAAAAATCATTGTGGCGCGACGCTCTGACGGAACAGGAGGTAAAAGCAAGATGTCTTCTATTGTAACGGCGTATGAACACCTTACTTTTAATGAAAAGGGTGTGGCGATTATTGAGCATACCCGTATGAAAGTTACTCAATTGGTTTCAGAAGTCATGGCTTACGGGTGGAGTCCACAAGAGTTGCATTTTCAACATCCGCATCTTTCGATGGGGCAGATTCACACAGCGCTAGCATACTATTGGGATCACAAAGAAGAAATCGAGTGTCAGATTGAGGAGGAGATCGTAAACGCCACTCGGATGCAAACCGCTGTCGGCGAAACGCCTCTGGTACAACGATTAAAAGCCAAAGGGTTGCTTAAATGAGCATTGCTCTCTTCATTGATGAAAACATACCGAGAGCAATCACCGAAGGGCTGCGCTTGCGTGGCATTGATGTAGTGAGCGTACAAGAAGATGGTGTAGTGGGATTAGCAGACCCGGACGTACTCAATCGCGCCACTTCGCAAGGTCGGGTATTGTTCACCTTCGATCAGGATTTTCTTGTAGAAGCGACGACCCGACAAGCCGATGGAATTGAGTTTGCGGGAGTGATTTACGCTCATCCTCTACAAATAAGCGTGCGCCGGTGTCTGGATGATTTGGAGATTATTGCCAAAGCCGGAGAACCGGAAGACCTTCTTAATGGTCCAACACCTGCCGTTATAAATGACTATGGTCACTCAAAGTTTCCAAAAATATCTTATGAATAGTAGGAGTGGTTGAAGTGTCTATCATCCGCACCTGAAGGGAAGAATGTTTCGATATAGATAAAAACAAGAGGTTTGCTGTGTCAGGCTTCGGAGAAACCGCGGCACATCTGTAAGGCGCTACCGTTGCTCCGTTCCCGGCCTGGCGGGGTTCGCGCCCACGAGATTGCACGGCGTCCGAAGCCAGACCCAGCAAACCTCTTCGAGGAAGTAAAAAGTAAAAAAGCAAAAGTGAAAGGCGATAGTTTTACTTTTTACTTTTGCCTTCGCACTTTTTACTTTTACTGGCGGAGAGGGTGGGATTCGAACCCACGGTACGGTTTCCCGTACACAGCATTTCCAGTGCTGCCAGATCAACCACTCCTGCACCTCTCCCGGAGAAGGCAAAAGGAAAAAGTAAAAAGCAGAGAGATGAAAAAGACTCTCCACACTTTTTCCTTTTGCCTTCTTCCTTTTTACCTTTACTGGCGGAGAGGGTGGGATTCGAACCCACGGTACCCGTTAGGGTACAACGGTTTTCGAGACCGCCCGAATCAACCACTCTCGCACCTCTCCGCATAATTCTTTCAATTAACAAAGAACCGTTTTCATTCGGCGTTTGGCTCTGTCGGCTTTTCACGCTTGCGACGAAAAAAAGATTGTATCATCTCACGGCACTCCGGCTCAAGCATTGCGCCTACAATCTCTGTACGATGATTGAGGAAATTTGTTGTGCAAATTTGAAAATGCGTCGCCACTGCGCCCGCTTTTTCATCTGTTGCTCCATAAATCAACTTACTGATACGGGCATGAATGATAGCTCCGGCGCACATGGCGCATGGCTCTATCGTTGAATATAGGGTCGCATCATTTAGCCGGTAATTGGCGATAGCCTGCGCCGCCTCACGGATTGCCAGAATTTCGGCGTGTGCCGTCGGGTCATGTAATTGAATGACGCGATTGTGTCCGCGTCCTTTTATTTCGCCATTGACGACAACGATTGCGCCAACCGGCACTTCATCCTCATCGGCGGCTTGCGCGGCTTCGGCGAGGGCTTCACGCATATACTCTTCATCAGTCAACATTAGAAAACCGAGCCGAATGGTAGCGAGGCAATGAAATCACTGTCAAGAAGGTGGTTATTGCTCGCCAGACAAGGAATGTGATTTTGATGGAGTAATTAGCTCGACTTTATCCATTTTTCACAGGTGAAACCGCTTAGATTATAAGCCTTTTGCCTACAATACTTGGATTTTTTGAATGTCGGTATTTCAGCCGATATTCAAAAAATAGGCAAGAGGATAGGAAAATAAGTCCTTTGCTTGCACTATCCTTTTTCAAAATGGATAAAGTCGAGATTAGAAGCTGTCTAAAAAATGGCTTGGGATAGGAGATGAGATGCCCCCACTTCCTCCTTGCGTGGTCTCGCCTTACCGTTGAGTCAAAGAATTCCAAGTTTCGTGCAACAGACCCTGGCCCGCAAGCCTGTTCTGTTGACCTGATCAAATAGCTGTAGTCAAAACAACAGCCCGTGACCCGGTCGTAGCCTGCCTCACACCATTTCTCACAACTTCCTCATTGTTTCATCACTTTTCTTGCGAAACAATCTGTTAGATTGCACTTAGACTTGAATCGAGTGACACGGATTGCTACTGATGATCGTCAGGATTGCATACATGAAAGTAAAAATGATCCTGCCGGCTTTGACCGGAGCCGCTGAACCGAAACGAGGCACAAAATATATGAAAATGAAAATATTATTCGCAATTTTAATGACCATGGCGTTGTTTACCGCAGGCTATGCACAGACGCTGGACAAAGCCAAACTCGACCAGTTTTTTGACCGCCTCGCCGAAAAGAATAAGGCGATGGGGAGCCTCGTCATCGCCAAAGACGGCAAGGTTGTTTACACCCGCGCCATCGGCTACAGCCAGATCAACGGAACTGAAAAGAAACCTTTGACGGCGACGAACAGATTCCGGATCGGTTCGATCACAAAAACATTCACCGCCGCGATGATCCTGCAGCTTATCGAGGAAGGAAAATTGAAGCTGACCGACACCCTCGACAAATTCTTCCCGCAGATTCCAAACTCCCAGAAAATTACCATCGCGCACATCCTCGCGCATCGTAGCGGCATCCATGATTCCCTGATAGATCCGAATTTGCGCCCCTCGTCGAAGACGAACGTCGTAACGAAGGATGAATTGCTCGCCATTATCGCCAAAGGCAAGCCTGATTTTGAGCCGGACGCAAAGTATTCCTACAGCAATTCCGGCTATACCCTTTTAGGTCTTCTCGTTGAAAAATTGACCGGCAAACCCTACGGGGAAGCCCTTAAGGAAAGAATTACTTCCAAGATCGGGCTCAAGGATACCTACACCGCGACCGGAAATATCGATGTGAACAAAACCGAAGCTCTTACCTATATGAACCTTGGCGAGTGGAAACAGGTAAGCGAAACCCACCCAAGCATCCTCTTCGGCGCAGGCTTTATAGTTTCAACGCCGAACGACCTAGCCAAATTCATCCAGGCGCTATTTGACGGGAAGATCGTGTCAAAGGAGAGCCTCAATCTGATGAAAACGATGAGGGACGACGAGGGGCTCGGAATGGGGACCTTCACGTTCGCCGGCAAGACCTTTTACGGGCACACCGGCGGCGGCGACAACTACGGAGCGTGGCTGGCTTACCTGCCGGAAGAAAAGCTGGCAGTCGCCTACACGACGAACGCCAAGGTTTACCCGGTGGTTAACATCGTGAGCGGCGTCATTGACATTTACTACAATAAACCGTTTCAGATTCCGACCTTCGAGACCTTCGCCATCAGCCCGGAAGTGCTGGACAAATACGTCGGCGTTTATTCGAGCCAGGAAGCCCCCGTGAAATTTACGATCACCAGAGAGGGCGCGACGCTTTTCTTTCAGCCGGGCGGGCAATCCGCCGTCCCGCTCGAAGCGACGGCAGAGGACAAATTTAAAATCGAGGGCGCGTTAGTCATTGAGTTCGACGCCGCGAAAAACCAGATGACGATAAAACGGAGGGGCGGAGAGAGGGTTGTCACGAAGGAAAAATAACCGTCATAAAAATATAGGAGCGATTGGCGCAAGATGCGCTTCGCGCGGCGCGGTCTTGTGCCTGCCCAAAGCGTTCGCCAGCGCACTAACTTTTGTTAGAAGCTATTCAAAATAGTCGTGCTAGATTTGCATAGCTGCAAAACTTGCGTCGGATTCTTGTGCGTTACGAATATCATGATGCGAACTACTTGGGCTTCGTCCATCTCGATTGCATCTTGATTTTATTCAGAGCCTATTTTTGAGATGGTCTTCTACATACTGCAAACACCGATGGATATGAGCAAAATGAGGTTCATTCACTCGCTGAAATACGGCTGACCTCGCGGATGGCGATTCGTGACAGGCGAATTGTGCTGTCAGCATCTTGACGCACGGAACGAAGAGCAAGTTTTATCTGCGCGGCGTTTGTCGTTCGGAAATACTCTTCAATGCGGTCTGCCGCTTCCAGTGGTATTTGTTCAAGCCAGACGCCGCCTTCGGCATCAAGAATAACCAACTGCCAGTCGCCGGAAATCTCGGCATCCATTCTGACCTGATAAATAAAGCCCGATTGTAAAGCAACGCTATCAATTTCAAGCAAACCGTTACTACCCGCCGATGCTGCCGTAAGCTCAACTTTACCACTCTCAACTGGCGCTTTTGCGCCAATCAGTCCCGATAATTGCGCCGCATCTTTCGCCCAGACCTCGCGGGCATTCTTTATCTCTTCTTCGCTGACGTGACCGCGCAATCGCCCGAAGAAACGGTAATGTTTCGGGGCGAGCGTCCGGTATTCAGGGCGATTGCCCGTGTAGTAAATCACGAAATTGCCGTAAGCCGTATTGCGTATTTCGCCAATCAGGTTATGACCTGCGGGCAAATCCCGCGCCCAGTGTTCCGGGCTTTTCGGGCGCATCATCAAAGCATAATCATTGCCATCCAAATCGAGCGCCTCTTTCATGCGATTCTCTATGGTGGCAAAGCAATAATCATACTCCTGAAATGCCAGCCACATAATCGGCGCTTTGACGGCAACCGGGCAGACATCCGCCGGAATGATGCTTCTCAGTACGCCTTGCAATTCAGCAAATTGCGCCAGTTCCGGGTTGCGAACCGCTTGCAGATAGGTGCGCGTTTGGCGAGCGAAATAAGCGCCGTAGAGCAGCGCAAGGGCGGTTAGCGTGGCGATTCCGACGTTGTAGACAGGCTTGGCAAAATGCCAGTCTTTCTCTCGTACCGCAATAAGCCAGTTGATTGCGTCATTGAGTAGTATGCCGATGCAAAGCGCAAACCATGTCACCAGATGCGCCATATAATAACCGGCTTTGTGGGCGGCAACCGCAAAGAAGAAGGCAATAAAGACGGTCATAAAAAAGATGCGATTGCGCGGTTCCTGCCATACTATGCCGCGTTTGATTGCTCTGACAAAGCGAATCAATAAATAAACCAGAGCGACAACGGTTAAGAATTGAAAGAGGTGCAGCAGAGTGCGCGGCACATTCTGAAATGCCGTGTCATAAGCGTTGTACCAGTTAAGATAACGGCGCGGTTCATCGAGGAAGTTGTACCACCAGTTGACGCCTGACAGGACGTTGAAATGTAAATCGTCGCGGCGGTATTGCAAACGAAAATTCGTGTAATCAATCAGGTCATAAACGATTTCATACGACATTGCCAGCAGCGAACCGGCTAAAAACAGATACAGATTTTTTTCTTTGAAAATTCTGAAGCCGTCTTGCAGGAGCATCAATAAACAGATGGCGGCAATCATATAGATAATGCTCAGGTGGCACATCGCGCCCGCTCCTGCCGCGAGTCCCGCAAAGAGATAGAAGCGGCTTTTTTGCTTTGTTGCCGCGACTTCAAAGAGGTAGAACGCCAGCAACGCAAAGAACGCCGCTGCGTAATCGTTTCTGAGCAGGCGGCTGCGTTCCAAAACCGTCTGGTCAGAGATGATGAAGAGAACCGCGAAGAAGCCGACGCGCCAGTTGATGAGTCGTCGCCCGATAAAATAGACCATTGTGAGCGTCAGCGTAACGGTCAGCAGATTGAAGATGCGTCCCTGAAAAACGCCGATGCCAAAGAGTTTCAGAAAGCCACTGAGCAACGCAAAATAGAGCGGCGTAAAGGAATGCCAGACATTTTCGATATTGCCACCGAGATAGCGATACATCGGCAATGACAGCTTGCCGTGCGTCAACATTTCGTAAGCCACTTGCAGGGTATAAGACTCGTCGGTTTCGTATATCGGCGCAGTAGACAGTCGCTGCAAAGCAATGAGCAAAAAGCCCGTGAGGAGAAGCGCCAGCAGCAGGGGGTCGTAATTGGTTTTCAGAGCCTTTATCATTTATGCTCGCATCATCTTTGATGAAGGGATTGCTTATACAATTTTGCCTTAGAGATTGGCAAGCAGTCTGGTTCATGAGCTTGAGAATCTACGCAGTTGCGCTTTTGCAAAGGTAGCTTTTTGACTACCAGAGCAACTTGCAGATGCCTGCACGGGCGATTCTCTGTGGTGGAATGCTCACCAGATGGGGCAGGTTGCAGACACCCGCCCGCACAGGCAAGCGAAAACCGCTATGAAAGTAGAATCACGAGGCACGAAAACCGGAAGATAATCGTTTCCACATCTGCAAGAATCCCGTATAGATAGCAATGCCGGAGACGTAGAGCGTGAGCGAGGCGATGATAAAAAGAAAGTAATGAATTGCCGGAAGGTAGCAATACTCGGTGTGCAGCGTGGATTGAAGGAGCAAATAATAAATTGGTGCGGCGAGCAGAATTACTAAACCGCGATACTATCGCGCTATCAATAATAATACGGCGCCCACTTTAATGGCTTTGTAATGCTATTGCTAATCGCTTTACGGCTTCTTTAATTTGCTTTTCCTCAAACGAAGCATAGCCTAAAACCAAACCTGGACGATTTGGTTTGCGGATGGACAAAGCGGTCAGCGGTTCGCAATCAACGCAGTTTTCGGCGGCGGCACGGGCGGCGGTCAAATCACTTAAATCATTAGTTAACCAGCCTATCAAATGCAGTCCTGTCGCTGACGGCTCGATTTCCAGCAATCCGTCCAATTCGCTTTGCGTGGCTGAAATAAAGGCGTCGCGGCGAGCCGCGTAAAGATTTCTCATTCGCCGAATGTGCCGCGCAAAATGTCCTGAAGCGAAAAAATCAGCGAGAATCATCTGCTCGAAAATCGGCGAGTGACGGTCAAGCAGGGCTTTTCCCGCCGTAAAAGCGTCAACCAAATCCGGTGGCGCGACCAGATAGCCGATTCTCAGGGCGGGACTTAAAACCTTGCTGAAAGTTCCGGTGTAGATAACGAGATTAGCCGTGTCGAGTCCTTGCAGGGCAGCGAGCGGGCGACCTTCGTAACGATACTCGCTGTCGTAATCGTCTTCTAAAATCCACGCGCCGATGCGGCTTGCTGCATCGAGCAGTTCGAGCCGCCGTTTGAGAGTCATCGTTACGCCGAGCGGATATTGATGCGACGGGGTAACGCAAATCAGGCGGGCATCGGGCGCAAGGTTTAAGCCCGTGTTGACTTCGATGCCTTCCGCGTCAACCGGAACGGGAACGAGCCGCGCTTGCGCGGCAATGAACGCGCCGCGAGAACCAAGATAGCCGGGGTCTTCCGTCCACACCGCGTCGCCCGTGTCAAGCAAAATCCGCGCCGTCAAATCAACTGCCTGCTGTGTTCCCGAAACCACAATGACTTGTTCGGGAACGCACCGCACGCCGCGTACCGCGCCGAGATAGGCGGCAATTTCTTCGCGTAATGGGCGATAACCTGCCGCTTCGCCGTAATTCAGCAAGTTACGAATCGGCCGGCGCAGGCGATGTCCGACGAGTTTCGCCCAAATCCCGAATGGGAAATCTTCAACGCTCGGCAGACACGGCGCAAACGGGCGTAAGCGTTGCTGGTTGAGCGGAAAAGTAATGGGTGTTGCGGAAATCGTTTTTCCGCGCTCGGACAATTGGCGCTTCGCTGCGTTTTCCAGTGGTTGAAAATTTGTTCTGTCTGTGGCGTAAAGCAAGTAGTCGGGAATTTTTTTGGAAACAAAAGTTCCCGCGCCAGTTTGCGCTTCCAAATATCCTTCGGCAACTAGCTGATCAAACGCGCCGGCAATGGTGTTACGCGAAACGCCGAAATCTCGCGCCATTGCACGCGAACTCGGGATTTTCAAGCCGGGAACCAATCGCCCACTCAAAACTGCCGCTCGAATCGAATCATAAACTTGTCGGTAAAGCGGAACGGCAGATGAAGCGTCAGGCGCAAGCACTAATAGAGAGAGTTGTGTGGGGATTTTTGGCATGGAAAATAAAAAATCTACTTAGTGAATTTTCCCAAGACAAATTGGCGCTAAAGTTTTTACGAAAATGGCACTTTTAGCAGAGCCTGTTTAATTTATAATCGTAGCAGGCTCAAGACTGCTTTAGTAGTCGAGACAAGCGGAATTTAATTGAAACGGAGATGAATTATGCGTCAGAAAGCAGAAACAAATACCCCGCGTTTCTCTTTTGTGCTGGAAACGCCTGCCGCCCAGCCGGCAGAAGCGCGTCGCCATTTTGCCGCTAAATTGCAGTTTGAAACGGACGTTGCCGATTTGATGTATGATTTGCAAAAAGGCAACGCGAATCTTACGATTATTGATACTCGCAGCCCGAAATCATTTGAGCAATGTCATATTCCGGGTGCCATAAACTTACCAAAAATCAACGCTGAAACCGTTGCCGAACTACCGAAAGATAAGTTGTGCGTCGTTTATTGCTGGGGCGTGGCGTGCAATGGCTCAACAAAAGGCGCGATGAAGTTAAACGAACTCGGTTTTTGCGCCAAAGAGTTGATCGGTGGTATCGAATACTGGCGTAAGGAAGGCGGCGCGGTCGCAGGCACACTTCGTGAAGACGCGCCGTTGCACTGGAGTATGAACGCTTGAGCCGTCAAGCAATAAATAAAATCGCGCTTGCCACTTGCCGCGAATATGCCGATTTGACCAATGAAGACAAACTATTGGCGGATTGTTTGCGACATTTCGGTTTAGACGCGCAGCCGCTCGTTTGGACTGCGCCGAATCGGAATTTAACAGATTTTTCCGCCGTCATCGTTCGTTCGTGCTGGGATTATCATAAAAAGCCGCAAAAGTTTTTGGCTTGGATTGAAAGGCTTGAAAGAAACAATATGAAAGTCTTTAATTCACCAAACATTTTGCGCTGGAATTTCAACAAAAAGTACTTGCGCGAACTCGAAAAATTCGGTTTCACTATGTCGCCGACCGTATGGTTTGAAAAAGGTGAAACCGTAAGGTTGTCAACAGTTTTGGCGCAGAATGGCTGGCAGAAAGCTGTTTTGAAACCGACCATTTCGGCGACCGCCTGGAGAACTTTTGTCGTCACATTGGAAAACGCCAGCCAACTGCAAGCGGAATGGGAAAATCTACTCTTAAGGGGCGGCGCAATGGTGCAGAAATTTATCGAAGAAATTCAGACAAAAGGCGAGTGGTCATTTATTTTCTTTGATAAAAAATTCAGCCATGCGGTTTTGAAACGAGCGAAAGCAGGCGATTTTCGAGTGCAGAATAACTTTGGCGGCAGCGTCGAAACCGCCGTTAAACCCGCCCCCGCGCTTATCGAAGCGGCGCAAAAAATTGTCGAAAGTATCAACGACGATTTGTTATATGCGAGAGTTGACGGCGCAGAAATCGCGGGTGATTTTTGTTTGATGGAACTCGAATTGATTGAACCGGCGCTTTATCTCGAAAATAATGCGCTTGCTGCAAACCAATTCGCCGCCGCCTTTGTCAGCCGTATTGAATGAGAATCGAAACAAAAATGCTATTGCTTGAAGAAAATGAACGCGCTGCTCTATGGCGACAAGTAGCGGAGACGATTGAAAATCACATCCGGGAAGTTTCGCAGTTGCCCGTCGCGCCTCAAATTGACGCGGCGGAACTTCGTTCGCGTCTGGCGTCTTTTGATTTTACTGAACCATTTGCGCCGCCCGATGCCCTGGATTTTGTTGCACGGAATCTCCGCGAATTTCAAGTTCATACCACGCATCCCAGCTATTTCGGTTTGTTCAATCCGGCGACCGCGACGATGGGAATTGCGGCGGATGCGCTGGTTGCGGCTTTCAATCCGCAACTTGCCGCGTGGAGCCACAGCCCGTTTGCGGCGGAAATCGAACGACATCTTATTCGTGCCTTTGCCGTTCGCTTTGGTTACGACGCGCTTAATGCAGACGGAACTTTCTGCACGGGCGGCGCGGAAGCCAACCATACGGCGCTGATTGCCGCTCTCGTCCGGCATTTTCCCGCTTTTGAAAACGAAGGTTTACGCGGCTTGGAAAAACAGCCCGTTTTTTATGTTTCGTCGCACAGTCATCATTCATTCGTCAAAGCAGCGAGATTTTGCGGTTTGGGAACAAATGCCGTCCGGGAAATAAAAACCGACACACAGTTCCGAATGAGTTTCGATGATCTGGCAGAGCAAATCGAGCGCGACCGTGCTGCTGGTTACGCGCCGTTTTTTGTCGTCGCAACCGCCGGAACGACCAATGCCGGAATCATTGACGACCTGGCAAAAGCGGCAGAAATGGCGGCGCAGGAAAATCTCTATCTGCATATTGATGCGGCATGGGGCGGGGCAGCAGCGTTCGTGCCTGAACTTAAACCGGTTTTAGACAAAATCGAGCGTGCCGATTCGCTTACCTTTGACGCGCACAAATGGCTGTCCGTTCCGATGGGCGCGGGAATTTTTCTCACTCGTCATCACGATATTTTGCATCGCGCCTGCCGCATCACGACCGATTATATGCCGCACGATGCTGAAAAATTCAATGTTACCGACCCGTTTGTTCATTCGCTGCAATGGTCGCGGCGATTTGCGGGATTGAAAGTTTTTCTGTCTTTGGCGGTTGCCGGTTGGCGAGGCTATGAAGAAACGATTCGCCATCAGACAGCGATGGGCAAACTTTTGCGCGACGAATTGGAGAAAAAAGACTGGGAAATAGTCAATCAAACGCCGCTGCCCGTTGTCTGTTTTCGTAATCGAAAATTCGTCGGCAGTAATGAAGAACCTTATCTCAACGCGCTAGCCGAAAAAATAGTTTCTTCCGGCGCGGCTTGGATCTCGACAACGCGGCTTTCCCCGACAACTCCTGTCTTACGAGCTTGTATTACCAATTACAGAACACAGAAAAGCGATGTAAAAAAACTGGTGGACGCGTTATGTCAAGCGCGTCAACACCTGACTTAACTCCTTTCCTTACTTTTACCTCATGGTTCGCCGGTATCCGGTTGCAGAAAGTAAAAGATGATTGCACCTTCGGCAGCCGGCACAAACAGAGTTGTTGCCTCTTCATCAAGGTAGATTTCTTGCATTTTATTGCCCTTAGCCGATATACTCTGCCCGTTTGCAATCATCTTTTCAATAAAATTGCCTGTTCGGTTCAATTTTTTACCTGATGTCAGTTATTATGAAAAGTTGCAGGCGCGTGATTCCTTGCATTTCGTTGTATACTTAAAATGAAGAGATTGCGATGGCGACAGAAAAACAGGCTATGAATTTTGAATGTCCGCAGTGTAAAGAGCCCATTTCGCAGGACGGGCAGAAATTTTGTAATCGGTGTGGCGCTGACCTGCGTACTTTTTACGCTTCAAAAGGCATCACGGCGGTTGACTCCGATATGTCTGAAGAAGAGACGTTGACGATGGATGTTGAGTCCTTGAAGGCTGCGGAACCGCCGACCTTCAACCGCACCGTAATAATGGGCGGACCAGACATTACTCTCGACACTACGCCGCCGGATGCTGCCGCCAAACGCAAAGCTACTTTGCGAATTGTCTTGCCGTCGAGTGATGTCTTTGACCGCGAACTCAAAAAAGTCGAGACGCAAATTGGCAAAAGCCCGCGCAACGACATCGTTATCGCTGATCCGGCGGTTTCTTCTTCACACGCCGTCATTCGCACGGAAAATAATGGTTACACCATCACTGACCTCGGCAGTCGCAACGGCACGTCCGTCAATGGCAAACGCATCACGGAAGTGCATCGCTTACGACACGGCGACGTAATCGGCATGGGCGTAACTCGCCTGACTTTTCGCATGAGCGGGCATAGCGAAACCGGCATTATTCAGACTGCCGAAGTCAATGCCTCAACGGAACCCATAGCTGTCGCTTTGCCGTTAAACGAAGATTCATTGGCAACGGCGCTGGTCTCGCAAGGCTTGTTGTCAGCCGATGCGGTTGCCAAATGGCGCGGCGCGGATGGCAAAGGGCGGCGACTCTATCGCGCCGTCATTGATGAAAAGTTGTTGGGTGAAGAAAAGTTGCGCGATTTTATGAGCCGCATCTTTCAAATCCAGACGGTGAATTTACGCGAAACGAAGATTGATGAAACGGTGGCTTCTGGGTTCTCCGCTAAACTGGCGCGGCAGTTTCATCTGCTGCCGATTGCCGAAACTCCCTGGCAGATTACCATTGTTGTTGCCGACCCGACCGTAACGGAGACAGTCGAAGAGGTCAAGCAAAAGACCGACTTACAACCGGAACTGCGGTTGGCAACCTTCAGCGAAATCACCGAGCAGATAAACAAATTCTACGCGGCAAAACTGGTTGGCGTCTTGCCCGATGGCAGAACGCTGGAATATGCGGTAGAGGGCGTCGAAGTGGCAATCGGCAAAGCGCCGCACAATCAGATTATTTTGACTGATGCCACCGTCAGTAATAGCCATGCCGTATTGCTGTCACGCGACGGCGGTTTCACCATCGTAGATTTAGGCAGCCGCAATGGCACATTCGTCAACGGCGAACGACTTTCCACTCATGCCCATACCCTGAAACACGGGGATTCGATTCAGATGGGCAAAACCGTGTTGACTTTCAGGAATCCGGCGGAAACCCCGGAGAATATCACCGCCGTTTTATCTGCCGAAGCCTTGGAAGAGGTGCGTCGCCGCGCCGGTATCGCTACAGTGACCGCCGCCCCCAATCAAACCGCTGCGCCCGCTGAAATTGCTACCGTGGCAGTGAATGGTGGCGAAACCGTGCAACCAGCGCCCGCCGTCGTCGCTCCGGCAGCCGTGCCGGAAGAAGACGATAAGAAAAAGAAGAAGGAAGATAAGAAAGATAAAGAGAACCGGGAACGCATCAAAGCTGCCTATATCCGCGCCATTGGCACGATTCTGGCAACCGTTATCAGCGCCCTGGTCACTGTGCTTATCACTCTGTCCATTATGCGGTCTGCCACACCGCCGCCAGCGCCGCCGCCGAGCGAAAACACCAATACGGCTGCGGGTAAAGATAAGACCAAAGTGAAGGTCGCCACGCCCGGCGCGGGCATTCAATTTGCCGGCAATATGGTCTATGAAGCTTCCGGCGTTGTGCAAGTGCCAAATTCCGAAGGCGTCTATTTCGTCGTAGATAACCGCCGCGATCAAATCTTCTATATGCGCCTTGACGAAAATGGCAAGCAATCGGGCGACATCAAAGTTATTACCACCGGCGCAGAAGCCGCCGACCCGGAATCCATCTCTTATAACAACTCGTTTATGTACGTTATGAGTTCGTTGTCGAAAGATGGCGACAAGAATGCGCTGCTGCGCTTTCCCTTCGACGCCAACACGCAAACGATTACCGGCAAGGTGGAAGTCATCCGCGATATTCGTCAATTTCTGATTGCCAATGTGCCGGAGTTGAAAGCCGTCGAAGAGCGCGGTATGGACGAAGGCGGCGTCAATGTGCAGGGGTTGGCGTGGGATGCGTCGAACGACCGCTGGTTGCTGGGTTTGCGTGCGCCGTTGGTTAATGGCAAAGCCATGGTCATTCCCCTGAAGTTGAAGAATCCGCAGGGCGAATTTGCCAGCAGCAATCTGACGATTCCCGAACCGCCGATTTTGTTGTCGTTAGGCGGCTTGGGGATTCGGGATATGCAGTATGATACGCGGACAGCAACCTTCCTGATGATTGCCGGCGATGCCACGTCGGGCGGCACCTCAGGCTACGTTTTTTATGAATGGAATGGTAGCGCCGATCAGTCGAAGCCGGAATCGAACCCGGTGGAATCGAAACGGCTGGATGCGACCATGAAGCCAGAAGGCATCGCCCGCATTCGGGTTGCCGGTAAAGAGATGATCTTTATTGTTGGCGATGGCGGCAGCTATCTGCCAATTCGCATAGAAGGGCAATAACCTCTATAGATTTTTCTTGAGTAAGGCAGCAGTGAAAGAGCCAGCAACAGGCGCACTTTGTTGACGTTTCGCTGCGCTCTGCCGGTATTTATGGCAGAGCCGCGAGAGTGGAAAACTCTTTGCAAAAGGCTTCTTTGTATATTATTATCTGCTACGTCTTCATACAGGATTCATTCGTCACTTCGCATAACTAACTAAAACGACTCCCCCGCCTCGAAGTGGCTGCGCTTTTTTCACCTGAAGTTAATTTGCCCCTGTGCTGACAAGAAAATCGGAGACTTGCTCTATGTCTGATGTAATCCTGCCATTTACCAGCCGGCAGTTCATAGATTCAGCCAGAATTCTCATCATTGATGACGAGCCGAATGTGCTGTCCGTACTTCATTCACTGCTCTCAGCCCGCCACGACTGCCGCACTGCTTCCTGCGCCGACGAAGCTCTGGAACATTTTCGCGCCGAGAAGTTTGACCTCATTCTCTCCGATATTATGATGCCGGGAATGAGCGGGCTGGAACTCTTGGAGATTCTCAAAAGATCGGAAGATTGCCCGGTGGTCATCTTTATCTCCGGCAATCTCAACATCCAGAGCGCCATTGATGCTATGCGGCGCGGAGCCTATGACTATGTGACCAAACCCTTCAATCTCGATGATGTTGAAGTTGCCGTTGAACGCGGGTTGCGCCATCAGGCGTTGATTAAATCGAATCAACAGTACGAACGGCATCTGGAAGAACTGGTCAGCCTTCGCACCTATGAATTGCGCCTGACGAATAATAATCTCAATGCGACGTTGGAAAAACTCTATCTCAGCTATCGGGCGACTTTGCAGGCGCTGGCAAAAGCTCTGGAAGCCCGCGACGCCGAAACCAAAGGACATTCGGAGCGCGTCGTCGCTTATTGCATTGGTTTAGGCAAAAAACTCGGCATTCAGGGGCGCGATTTGATTACCCTTGAGCATGGCGCTCTGTTGCACGACATCGGCAAAATCGGCGTCCCGGATGGCATTCTCCTGAAGAAGGGTTCGCTGACCGAGGAAGAATGGGAGCATATGCGCCGCCATGTCGAATTTGGCTCGAATATCCTCAACGGCATAGATTTTCTCACCGGAGCGCGGGAAATTGTCCAGCAACATCACGAACGCTTCGACGGCGATGGCTACCCGGCACACATTGGCGGCGACTTGATCTGTCAGGGGGCGCGGATTTTCGCTGTCGCTGACGCCGTTGATGCTATCACCTCTGATAGACCCTATCGGATGGGGCGCTCGTTTGAAGACGCGGCGGATGAGTTGATTAAATGTGCGGGAAAACATTTCGATCCGGCAGTCGTCAACGCCTTCCTGCAAGTGCCGATAGACACCTGGCGCGAAGTGCGACAAATGGCGCTCGAACCCGGCGTCATCCTCAGAGAAGAGCGCAGCGGCTTGAGCCGCGATATTTCCATGCTCTCACTTAGTGGCGACAAAATCATCAACGGCATAGGCAAATAATCGGCATGACCTCGTTGCTGACAGAACCCATAACACCAAGCGAAGGACCCGAACCGCAGATTGAGCGCGACGCTTTAATCCGGCAAATTAGCCTGTCTATTCATAACTCGCGCAACCCGGAAGAGGTGTTGCAAACCGTCGTCAATGAACTCGGCAAGGCGCTTGGCGTTTGTCGCTGCCGACTTGGATTGATTGCTGATGCGCTTGCCGAAGAAATTCCCATCACCCACCAATACACTTCGGCGTGTTGTGTTGACCGTCCGCCGCTCATCCCTGCCGTGCGAATCACCGGCAATCCGGCGATTGAGACCTTACTGGCTTCCTATGAACCTGTTGTTGTTGATGATGTTATGCAGGAAGCGGAATTATCGCATCATCGTGACCAATATCTACGCTCCGGGGTGCGCTCGGCGATGGGCGCAACCATTCGCTTGGGCGAGCAACCAATTGGCATCTTCAGCATTCATCGCTGTCAATTGCATCCGTGGACGACAACGGAAATCGAAATTGTCAAAGCCATTACCCAACAAGCGGCATTTGCCATTCGGCAGGCGGAACTCTACCGTGACGCCGCCAATGCCGCAATCAGAGCCAATTTAATCAATCAATTGCTGATTTCGATTCGCCGTTCTCTCAAAATAGATGACATTCTTCAGGTTGCCGCCGAGCAGATTTGCCACGCCCTCAATGCCAACCGCGTCCATTTCCGCAAATTCGTCAATGCAATCGGCGACAGGGTTGCCGGCTATACTACCCACCCCTCGATTACCCTGCCGTCACACCGCATCCACATCACCAATCCCATTATCAGCCGGATTCTCAGCACCCGACAACCGCTGCTGCTTGATGATGTCTTTGCCTACATAGAGGAGAACAAAGAAGACGCCATCAGCGACGTTCTGAGTCGCTTCATGACGCCCAGTCAATCGCATATCTTTCAACCCATTTTTGTCAATGATACGTTCTGGGGAGTGTTGTCAATCAGCCAGACCGACCGTAAGAGACAATGGACAAAGAGTGAAATCTCGTTGATTGAAATCGTGACGACACAGGTTGAAATCGCCATCAGCCATAGTCAACTCTTTGAAGAGGCGGAACAAGCCGCCAAAGGCGAAGCGCTGATCCGCCGGATCAGCCAGAGCATCAACCAAGCCAACAGCCTTGATGAAATTTACCAGGTTGTGACGCTCGAACTCGGTAAGTTTCTCAAGGTGGAGGCGATTGCCGTTTCCGTTCGGGATGATGACGCGGAAACCTGGAACGTCCAATGCGCCTATAGCAATGGCGCGGTGTATAAGCCGGTGCAGACTACCTTTCCAGTTGCTTCGGCGGCTGTCTTTCGTGACCTGATGGACGATGATTTGATTGTTTGTCACGATGCGGAGAATGACTCCAGAGCCGCCGCTTCTTTGGATACCATACTGCGACCCGCCGGCATCCGTGCTATGCTGGCGAATACACTCTCTTATAAAGGATACCCCAAACTGAGCATTATGGCGGTGTCGAAAACGATGCCGCATCACTGGACGCATCAGGAAATCAACCTGGTGCGAGCCGCCGCCAATCAAATGCTTATCGGTTATGAGCGCGTCCAGCTTTTTGAATATGTGTCACGCGGTAAGATGGAATGGGAAACCACCTTTGACGCGCTTGCTGACGGGCTGTTGATTTTCGATAGCAATGGCAGGCTGCGCCGTGTCAATGAAGCTGGAGTCATCTTTGAAGGGGCAAGCATTCAACAGATGATTGGGCGCAAGTGCTGCGAATTGTTGAAAGGCATTGAAGACGACGGCTGCAAAGTCTCTGACGTTCTCAAAACCGGCAAATCCGTCACCTTTGAACTGGTTCCCGAAACCTTCGGCAAACCCGTTGTCATCACCATTTCACCCCTGACGCGCCGCGCCAGCGAATCCTTTGATAGTAATTTTCCGGCTAATTTCAAGCTCGGAAATCAACCAATACAAGGCGCGGTCTGCATTGTGCGCGATTTATCCGAATTGCGTGCCGCCGAAGCCGAAGCCCGCACTCAGCGCAATCTTCTGGTCAAACTGATTGAACACGCTTCGGATGTGATTATGGTGCTTGCCCCCGATGGGCGGCTGATATGGTTCAATGAGCGACTGGCGAACTTATCGGGTTTTTCTCGCGCTGAAATTTCCGGCAGAGGCTATCTGAATCTCATTCTGCCCGATGACATCGAAAAGGTGAGAAGCCATTTTCTCAAAGCTCTCAATGGCGAAGTGCAAGGGCTGGAATTTCATACCCTGACCAAAGCCGGAGAAGAACGCCTTGTGCGCGTCACCTGCACGCCAGTCTTTATTGAAGGCACAATCAGCAATATCTTATTGGTCGGACGCGACATCACCGAAGAGAAACTAGCCACCGAACGGGCAACGCAGGCGGAAAAGATGCGGGCGTTGGGGCAGTTGTCGGCAGGCGTGGCGCATAATTTCAATAATCTGTTGGCGGCAATTCTCGGACACGCGCAATTACTCAAACGCAGCGTCAAAGAAGAACGTTTCTCAAAACAGGCTTCTATCATCGAGCAGGCGGCGCTAGACGGCGCGGAGATGGTCAAACGCATTCAGTCATTCAGTAATCAACAGAAAGATGAAGGTTATGAATCATTGCCCGTCAATCGCCTGATTCAAGAGTCCATCACCCTGACGCAAACTCGCTGGGAGAGTGAAAGTCAGGCGCATGGCATAACCTACGAAGTGGCTACCGATTTGCGCGACTTGCCCGCTGTGCGCGGTTCCGGGTCGGAAATCAAAGAAGTCTTTGTCAATCTGATTTTGAATGCCATTGATGCCATGCCGGCGGGCGGCAAACTGCAAATTGCCACCGCCTTGAAAGGTGGTTTCGTCGAGGTGCAATTCTCCGATTCAGGCATTGGCATGAGTGAAGAGGTGAGAGAATATGCTTTTGAACCCTTCTTCACCACTAAAGGCGTCTCCGGCACGGGACTCGGATTAGCCGTCAGCTATAGCGCCATTGAAAGACACGGCGGCACAATTGAGGTGGAAAGTTTGCCGGGACAAGGCTCGACCTTTACGATTCTGCTGCCGGTCGAAAATCGCAAAACAACCTTTCAGGGATTGTCTGAGAGCCGGTTTGATAATAACCAGCAACCCGCATTACGGCTCCTTGTCGTTGAAGATGATGCCTTGGTGCGGAGTGTTATGGTGGATATGCTTCGCGCTCTGGATTATGAAGTTGAAGAGGCAGAAAGCGGCGCACAGGCGCTCAAGCGGCTGGAACAACAGCCGTATGATATTGTCTTTACCGATCTTTCGATGCCCGATATGGATGGCTTTGCCGTTGCCAGAGAGATTCGCCAGCGTTGGCACAGCACAAAAATTGTTCTCCTCACCGGCTATGGCAATGCCGTGACTGATTCGCCGCAACATAAAACTATCTGGCATCGGGTTTTGTCAAAGCCGGTGCAGCTTGATGAGCTAAACCTGACGATTCAGCAATTGACCCTCGAAGGAAGAGCAAACTGAGCGTTTGCGCTACCTTTCGCCGCTTTTATCATAACCAACCTGTTTTCTCACCTTAATTGCTTGTCGCTGAAAAGCGTCGCTTGGTAAAATCTTTTCGCCACCTTGCAAACCTATCAGCGTTTGCTTGCAGGAAATGAGGCAGCCGGATTGATAAATCCGCTGTCAACCCATAACAAAAGGTGAATTGATGAAGGGCAGACGATTTTTACTTAGTATTAGCACACTCTTATTTACGTTATTGATTACCGCCGCTGCCAACGCGCAAGGCGATACGCGCCGCCGCACCGTTGCCGTCACTTATTTGCGCGACCCGGTAAAGGTGATGATGGCGGGAACGACGCTCAGACCCACCGCCCGCGGCGAAGCCACCGTTGAACGCTGGCGCAAACGCAACGAAAGCGAAATAGACATCACCATCGAAAATATGATTCCGGCTTACAATTTCGGCGCCGATTACACGACCTTTGTGTTGTGGGCAATAACGCCCGCCGGACAGATAGACAATCTCGGCGAATTTCGTTTGAGTGGCGGCACGGCGCGATTGAAGTCGGCGACGCCGCATCAGACCTTTGCCATGATTATCACCGCCGAACCGCATTATCTGGTGCGTCTGCCATCGCGCAAAGTGATTCTGGAAAATTTGACGCCCAATTCCAAAAACGTCAATGTGCAGGTTTCACAGGTCTACTTTGACGGCGATTCCGGCAAATACTATATGAACGATACCGTACCGGCGATTGCCGAACGCGATTTTGCAAAGACACCGATGGAACTCTTGCAGGCGCGTCGTGCTGTGCAGATTGCCAAACTTGCCGACAGCGAACGCTATGCGCCGGATGATTTTATCTCGTCGTCAAATTCACTGGCGCAAGCCGAAGCCGCCTTCAAACGCGGCGCATCGGTTCACGATGTCGGGCGTATTTCAAGAGACGCCATTACCTTTGCCGTTCGCGCCCGCGACATCAGCGAAGAACGGGCGCTTGCCGCCGAACGCCGTTCCGAGATTGCCAAACGCGATGCCGAAGTGCGCCGCGCCACCGACAACGCCAGCGATTTGCAGGAACAGTTGAACGACATGACGGCGCGGTTCAAAGCGGCGGAATTATCGCGCACCAATCTCGAAGAGCAGTTGAACCGCTCAATGCGCGAAGCCGCCGAAGCGAAAGTAGAAAACCGTTCCTTAACGGCGGAAAATGACCGCATCCGTGACGAGAACAACCGTTTGTTGAAAGAGTTGAATGACACGAAGAATCAGGTGAGCAGTCTGCAATCGCAATTCACTTCGGCAAATGCAAAATTGAGTGACTTCACCAACCGTTTCGATTCGATGGAGAAAGCCGAGCGCGAACGCCGACAGCTTGAAACGCGGCGGCGCGATTTCGAGGCGTTGCAATCGTCGCTCTCTTCGATTGTCACCGTGAAGCCGACGGGCAACGGCTTTATTGCCGTGCTGCCGGATAACTTTTTCGTTACCAATCAAACGGCTCTGGCGATGCGCGTAAAAGCTAAAGTGGATGCCTTGTCACAAGCTCTTGCCGCGCATCCTGACGCGGTGTTCATTATTGAAGGGCATTCGGATATGCGAACCAATGCCGAAGAGTTGGCTTATGGACGAGCGCAGGCATTTGCCGATTATGTGGCAGCCTTGGGCGTCTCGCGCACCAATTTCAAAATCGAATCACGCGGCGCGAGTATGCCAATTTCAACTGCAAAGAGCGGCGCCGCGAAAGCCCAGAATCGCCGTGTGCAACTGGTCTTTATCGCCCCGGAACCGGCAAAACAGTAGCTGAACCTGTACGGGCGACCCTCTGTGGTCGCTCCCGATTGATCGTACAAGAATTGTCAGGTGACTACTCCCCAGCGATAAATCGCGGGGCTTCTATGGATTTTAGACCAATGCTGTATAGCCCTACAGCAAGAAGGTTTAGAGAAGCATTCAAATCGCGGTTGATTTCCAGATGGCAGCATGGACATTCATAGATTCGACTACTCAGCGGCATCTTTTGACGATGCCGACAACGGCTGCAATCTTGACTGGTGTAGGCAGGATTGACTTTGACAAACACTCTGCCAGCTTCTGCCGCTTTGCCAGAGAGTTGGGCAAAGAATCCAGACCACCCTGCATCTGCAATGCTTTTGGCGAGACAGGGATTATGCAACATCCGGTTGACCTGCAAATCCTCGACAAAGATAGAACCAAAACGATTGACAATCTTTCGAGACTCTTGATGCATAAAATTGCTGCGCCTGAAAGTGATTCTCTCGTGAACGCGAGAAACCACTTTACGCCGCTTCGCTCTGGCTTTCGTACCTTTCTCCTGTTTCGACAGTTTATGTTGCGCCTTTGCCAATTGTTTTTCTTCTTGGCGAAAGAAGCGGGGGTTGTCAATGCGTTCATCGTTCGACAGGTGCGAGAAGGATTCAAGTCCGACATCCAGCGCGATAGCTTCAATGGACTCAGCCAAGGGCTTTGCCTCTACTTCACAAGAAAACGAAGCGTACCATTTGCCGGTGGCGCGGCGCTTGATGGTCAAGGTCTTGATGTCGCCTTCAATTGGGCGATGCAACTTCATGTGGACGTTGCCAATCTTCGACAGTTTCAAGCGTGGAAATCCAGCCGCGTCGTTCTTCTCTTTGACTCGGCGAAAGAACGCCTTGAAAGCCAGGTCAAGTCGCACCGCGACATTTTGCAGAACCTGAGAGTGTACGTGCTTCAAACTCTCACGCTCTTTCTTGTACTTCGTAGTCTGAGAATGTTGGTCATAAAGAGTCATAGATTTCTTGCTGGTTTCGTACTCGCGCTTCCTGTCTTCAAGCAATTTGTTGTACAACCACTGACATTCTCCAAGCGTTTCGCGCAAGAGTTTTTCTTGTCGCTTACTTGGAAAAAGTCTCATTTGGAAAGTTTTACGCACCAAGCTAATAATAGCACAAAATTAGCTGAATGCCTACGATAATCGCCTTGCAGCAAGGCGAAATTCATCCCCATTGATGAATCAATGGGCTTTCTTTCGCGGGAGAGGTAAGAATCTGAATTCTAATGAAGCTGCCAATAAAAAAGCCCGTCCAAATCTGGACGGGCTTTTTCGGTTCCAAACAAAGG
>Ga0187894_10002228_pt1 | contig 23407 bp, 19 predicted proteins | sample GBC1701081metaG_FD_136650 | JGI IMG/M metagenome (GOLD analysis project Ga0187894, IMG submission 136650) | White microbial mat communities from a lava cave in the Kipuka Kanohina Cave System on the Island of Hawaii, USA - GBC170108-1 metaG ... | reverse complement strand
TCGAGCTTCGAGAAGTCGAGCAGCCCGTTCAGCAGCTCGACCATGCCCTCGCCGGCGCGGCGGAAGATCTCGACATAGCCGACCTGGTCTTCGCGCAGTCCGCTCTCGAGCAGCACATCGGCCATGCCGAGGATCGAGTTCATCGGCGTGCGGATCTCGTGGCTCATCGACGCGAGGAAGCGCGACTTCGCCGCCGACGCCTCGAGCGCCATCTGCCGCGCGCTCTCGAGCTCCTCCTCGTGGCGCTTGCGATCGATCGCGTAGAGCAGGCAGCGCGCGAGCACGCCGGGCACGCGCTCGCCCTTCACGACGTAATCCTGCGCGCCCGCACGCAGCAGCTGATGCGCGAGCGCGAAGTCGCTCGAGCCGGTGACCACGACGAGCGGCATCCCCGGCGCGATCTCGCGCAGCCGCGCGTACGTCGTCGCCCCATCGCTGTCGGGCAGGTTCAAGTCGATCACGCCGATGTCAAAGCTCTCCGCGGCGAGACGCTCGAGCGCATCCGCGAGGCTGCCCGCGCGCGCGAACTCGAAGCGCGCGGCCGCCTGTGCCTCCTGAAGCGCTTCGCGGAACAGCGCGAAGTCTTCGGGGTCGTCCTCGACGACGAGCGTGCGAACGACACCGAAGTCGTCACCAACGAGCGCGCTCAACATGAACACCTCCGCGTTGGCACCGCTGCGTTCTTCGGGGCGCCGCTCGCCCCGAAAGAACCCCCGGTTCGCATGAGTTTGGTTTGCAGTTATCGCCGAGTGGCAATTGGCCCCGCTCGCGAGAACGACACCGTTCCGTGTCAAGAGATCTTCATGCCTGCCGGAGAAGCGCGTGCCGAGACGCAGCTCCAGCGGAGGCTTCATGCGAATCGGATTGGCGACGAAGGCGAGCCTCTTCGCGGGCGCGCTCGTGCTCGGGTCTGCACTCGCGGTCGGAGTCGCGACGTACCGCACCTTTAGCGAGGCGCTGATCGATCGCGAGCGAGCCGCGCTCGTCAACGATGCGGGCCAGATCGCTCAGCGGATCTCCACGCGCATCGAGCGAGGTCGCGGCGATGCGGCGTTCCTTGCGGGAACTCAGACGGCTCAGGGGATCGAGCGCGCGCGACGTGCGGGCGGCGTCGACGCCGCGACCGGTATGAGCGAGACGCAGTACAGAGGCTTGCTCGAAGCCACCTTCGCCCAGCTGCTGAGCGTGCGCTCCGACTATCTCCGAGTGCGGCTGATCGGCGCCGCCGACGGTGGCCGCGAGCTCGTGCGCGTCGAGCGCTTGGGCTCCGAGCCGCGTGTGGTCGAGCAGGCAGCGCTGCAGCGAGTGGGATCGACCGCGTACTTCCGCGAGTCGATCGGACTGCCCCCGGACACGGTCTATTTGTCCGCGATCGAGCTCGAGCGCGAGCACGACCGCATCGCCGAGCCGCGCACACCGGTGGTTCGCGCCGCAGTCGCCATCCAGGATGAGCGCGGCGCGCAGCTCGGGATCGTGATCGTCGACCTCGCGTTCGGTGAGCTGGTCGAATCACTCGCGAAGGACCTGCCCGCGAACCGGCGCGTGTACGTGCTCAACCGTTTCGGCGACTTCCTCCGCCATCCCGACCCCACGCTTGCGTTCCGGTTCGAGGTCGGCGAGCCCTACCGCGTAGACAAGGAGTTTCCGAGCGTTGCCGCCGAGCTGTGGGCGGCCGAAGCGGCCGGCTTCACCGCGCTCCATGTCACCTCGAGCGGCGCGGAGAGGATCCTCGGGGCGTACCGCGAGCGAATCGATCCCGCGGATCCCGACCGCAGGATCGCGGTCGTGATCGACGTCCCCACCGAGCTCGTGCTCTCCGCGTCGAGCGCGGCGCGCGCGACGAGCCTCGCGCTCGGCGCCGTGTTCATCTTCGTGTCGATCGGCGTCGGCTTCCTCGCGACGCAGCGGGTGCTGCGCTCGATCGGCGGCGAGCCGACCGAAATCGAGGCGATCACCGCACGCGTCGCGGGAGGCGATCTCGACATCGCGTTCGACGCACGCCAGCGCGTCGCGATGGGAATTCTCGGCTCGGTCCGGCAGATGGTCGCCGCGCTGCGCGAGTCGCGCCGAACCGTCAACGAACGCGTCTGGCTCAACACGGAGCTCGCGCGCGTGTTGACGATCGCGCAGAGCCAGCCGCGCCTTCCCGAGCTTGCGCGGAGCGTCATCACGGAGCTCGCGCGGCTCAGCGGCGCGGGCGCCGGCGCGTTCTTCGCGAGGACGCTCGAGACGGAGCAGGACGGGAGCCTCGCGCTACTCGCGACCTTCGCGCACGAGGAGCGCACGAGACTGCCCGACCGCGTGCGCCCCGGCGACGGGCTCGTTGGGCAGTGCGCGCTCGAGCGGCAGCCGATCTTGCTGACCTCCGTACCGGACGAGTACGTGCGCATCCGCTCGGGCCTCGGCCGCGCAGCGCCGCTGCAAGTGCTCGTCGTGCCGGTCCTCAGCGGCGACGACGTGGTCGCGGCGATCGAGCTCGCATCGTTCGAGCCGTTCGCGGGCGTCCGGCGCGAGCTGATCGATCAGGTGAGCGCGACGCTCGGAGTGATCGTGAGCGGCCACCTCGCGCGCGAGCGCACGGCCAAGCTGCTCGTGGACACGCAGCGGCTCTCGGAGGAGACGCAGGCGCAGGCGGAGGAGCTGCGCGCCGCGAATGAGGAGCTCGAAGAAAAGAGCCGCGCGCTCGAGCAGCAGACTGCCGAGATGGAGGCGCAGAGCGAGGAGCTGCGCGTCACGAACGAGGAGCTCGGCGAGCGAACCACCGCGCTCGAACGCCAGAACGCGCAGGCCGCGGTGATGAATCAGGAGCTCGAGCGCGCGCGCAGCGAGGTCGAGCGAAAGGCGACCCAGGTCGAGTCCGCGAGCGCCTACAAGTCCGAGTTCCTCGCCAACATGTCGCACGAGCTGCGAACGCCGCTCAACAGCCTCCTGATTCTTGCCCGCTCCCTCCGCGAGAATCAAAAGGGAAATCTCACGGCCGACCAGATCGAAGCCGCGGCGATGATCCATCGCGGCGGTCAAGACCTGCTCCAGCTGATCAACGACATCCTCGATCTCTCGAAGGTCGAAGCCGGCAAGCTCGACCTCCAGCTCGAGGAGGTCGATCCGCGCGCGCTCGCGCGCGAGCTGCACGACGAGTTCCAGCCACTCGCGCAGCAGGCGGGGCTCGAGCTGCAGCTCGAGTCCGCTGAGCGCGCGCCGAGCGCGATCCGCACGGACCCGCAGCGGCTGCGGCAGATCCTGCGAAATCTGCTCTCGAACGCGGTGAAGTTCACCTCGCGCGGCTCGGTGACGCTCCGCGTCGGCGATGCGAGCGTCGCTCCTGATGGCGCCGCAGCGGCGAGGCCGAGCCGCACCGCGTTCGCGGTCGCCGACACGGGCACCGGCATCCCCGCCGACAAGCTCGAGGCGATCTTCGGCGCATTCCAGCAGGCCGATGGATCGATCACACGCCGGTACGGAGGCACGGGGCTCGGCCTCGCGATCTCGCGCAAGCTCGCCGCGCTGCTCGGTGGCGAGATCCACGTCGAGAGCGAAGAAGGCCGCGGCAGCCTGTTCACGCTGCTGCTTCCACAGCGCGGTCCCGGAGCCGAATCGGCCCCGCTCCTTCGCACGCCTCCCCTCGTCGCGCCGCCCGAGACGCGCGCGCCGGTGTCGATGCCGGCGCGGATTCCGCGCGAGCCGGAGCGGCCGCGCGGCGCGAGGAGCGGTGAGCGCACGCTGCTCATCATCGAAGACGACGAGACGTTCGGCTCCGTGCTGTCGGGGCTCGCGCGCGATCGCGGCTACAAGCCGTTGCTCGCCGAGTCCGGCGGCGCCGGCCTCGCGCTCGCCGTCGCCCACGATCCGACCGCCATCCTGCTGGACTTGGGGCTCCCAGACCTCGATGGGACCGGCGTGCTCGAGCGCCTGAAGAGCGACCTCCGCACGCGCCACATCCCGGTCCACGTGATCTCGGGCCGCGCGGAGCCCGCCGGGCTGCGCGCGCTCGGCGCGCTCGGCTTTCTCCGCAAGCCGGTGAGCCCGGAGGATTTGAGCGCGGCGTTCCTGCGGATCGAATCGGTGCTCGGGTCGCGCGCGAAGACGGTGCTCGTCGTCGACGACGACGCGACCTCGCGTCACGCGGTGCGCGAGCTGCTCGAGAGCCAGCAGGTACGCGTGATCGAGGCCGCGAGCGGCGCCGAGGCGCGCACGCTCGTGCGGAGCGAGAGCTGCGACTGCATCGTGCTCGACCTCCAGCTCGGCGACATGAATGGGCGCGACCTCTTGCGCGAGCTCGCGCGGGAGCTCGGCGGCGAGCTTCCCGCCGTGATCGTCTACACCGGGCGCGAGCTCTCGCAGGACGAGAACCGCTCGCTGCGCGAGCACGCCGGAACGATCGTCGTGAAGGGCGCGAGCTCGCCCGAGCGGCTGCTCGACGAGGTCTCGCTGTTCCTCCACAGCGTCCAGGGCTCGCTCTCGGATCGGCAGCAGCGGATTCTGCACGGCCTGCACGATCCCGATCGGATGCTCGCGGGCCGCGTCGTGCTCGTCGTCGACGACGACATGCGCAACGCATACGCGCTCTCGCGCCTGCTGCGCGAGCACCAGCTGGAGGTGCTGATCGCCGACAACGGGTCGATCGCGCTCGAGCAGCTCGAGTCCGCGCCGCACGTCGATCTCGTGCTGATGGACATCATGATGCCGGTGATGGACGGCTTCGAGGCGATGCGCCGGATCCGCGCCGACGAGCGGCACAAGAACCTTCCGATCATCGCGCTCACCGCGAAGGCGATGTCCGAGGATCGCGACCGCTGCCTGCTCGCCGGCGCGAACGACTATCTCGCGAAGCCCGTCGACGTGGACCGCCTGCTGAGCGCACTGCGCGTCTGGCTCTTCGAACGAAAATGACTCCGAGCGACGTGGAATCGCTCGAGATCGACCTCCTGCTCGAGGCGATCCTCCGGCGTTACGGGTACGACCTGCGCCACTACGCGCGCGCATCGCTGAAGCGCCGCATTCTGCACCGCGTCGCGAGCGCCGGGCTCGAGCGGCCGTCGGATCTGATCGCGCCGATCCTGCGCGACGAAAAGGCCTTCAGCGAGTTCCTCGATGACGTGCCCGTCACGGTCACCGAGATGTTTCGCGACCCGAGCTTCTTCGCCGCGATTCGCGAGCGCGTCGTGCCGTTGCTGCGGACCTACCCATACTTCAACGTCTGGCACGCCGGCTGCGCGACGGGAGAAGAGGCGTACTCGATGGCGATCCTGCTCGAGGAGGAAGGCCTCTACGAGCGCGCGCGGATCTACGCGACCGACCTCGACGTGCGAGCGCTCGAGCGCGCGCGCGACGCGATCTACCCGCTGCGCGACGTGCGCGAGCACACGCGAAATTATCAGGCCGCCGGCGGCCGCCGCGCGTTCTCGGACTACTACCAGGCCGGCTACGGCGCGGTGAAGCTCGACTCGCGGCTCGCCCGTCACATCACGTTCGCACGCCACAACCTCGTCACCGACGGCGTGTTCGCGGAGATCCAGCTCGTGATCTGCCGCAACGTGCTGATCTACTTCGACCGCACGCTGCAGGCGCGCGTCGTGAGCTTGTTCCATGAGAGCCTCTGCGCGGGCGGCTTCCTGGGCCTCGGCAGCAAGGAGTCGATCCGCTTCACGCCGGCGGCGCAGCGCTTCGAGGGCGTCTGCGAGCGCGAGCGGCTCTTCCGAAAGCGGCGGGGGGTGTCGTGATCCGCGGCGCGCGGTGGGGCAACGCCTTCGAGGCGGTCGTTCTCGGCGCCTCGCGCGGCGGCGTGGAGGCGCTCGGCCGCGTGATCGCCAAGCTGCCAGCGGAGTTCCCGCTGCCGCTCCTCGTGGTGGAGCACCGCCGCGACAGCGCCGATTCGACGCTGGCGTCGCATCTCGGCGCGCAGAGCAGGCTGCGCGTGAAGGAGGCCGAGGACAAGGAGCCGCTCGCCGCTGGAACGATCTTCCTCGCGCCCGGCGGCTACCACCTGCTCGTCGAGCGAGATCGAACGCTGAGCCTCTCGGTCGACGCGCCCGTGCACTACTGCCGCCCCTCGATCGACGTGCTGTTCGACACGGCGGCGGAGGCGTTCGGCGAGCGGCTCGTCGGCGTGGTCCTCACCGGCTTCGGCTGCGACGGCGCGGCGGGGCTCGCACGGATCGCTCGAGACGGCGGCACCGCGATCGTGCAGGACCCGCGCACCGCGGAGGCGCCCGAGATGCCGCTCGCCGCGCTCGAGCGCACGAAGACCAACGCGGTGCTCGGCCTCGACGAGATCGGCGCGCTGCTCGCGGAAATCGGCTCTGCGGTCCTCCGGTGCGGCACAGCGCGAGGCGTCGCATGACGGAAGCGCCGGCGCCGAAGGTGCTGATGGTCGACGACCGCGTCGGCAACCTGATCGCGATGGAGAGCGTGCTGCGCGCGCTACCGACCGAGCTCGTGCGCGCGCATTCCGGAAACGAGGCGCTCGCGCTGATGCTGCGCGACGAGTTCGCGCTCGTGCTGCTCGACGTGCAGATGCCCGGCATGGACGGCTTCGAGGTCGCGTCGCTGATGCGCTCGAACGAACGCACCGAGCACGTGCCGATCATCTTCTTGACTGCGTTCGGCGACGAGCGGCGACACGTCGCGCGCGGCTACGAGAGCGGCGCGGTCGACTTCCTGTTCAAGCCGATCGACCCGGACACGCTGAAGAGCAAGGTCGACGTGTTCTTGCGTCTCCACCGGCAGAATCGCGCACTCGCCGTGCTCGCGGAGCTGAAGCGCACGGAGCGCGAGCTCGAATGGGCGAAGTCCGACCTGGAGAGCTTCGTGCGCGCGGCGTCCCACGACCTCCGAGAGCCCGCACGCACGATCAGCATCACCGCGGACGTGCTCGAGAGCGCGCTCGCCGGACGGCTGGACGACGAGTGCCGCGCGAGCCTCGACACGCTGCGCCAGCGCTCGCGGCGCATCATCTCGATGCTCGGCGCGCTCGAGGAGTACGCCAGCGTCGGCGGGGAGCACGGCTGGCTGCGCACGGACCTGAACGAGACGCTGCACGCGGTGACCACTCAGCTTCGCGACCCGATCCGGGCCACGAACGCGCGGATCGAAGCGGCGCCCCTTCCGGTCGTCGACGGGCACCCGAGCCAGCTGCGGTCGCTGCTTATCCATCTGATCAGCAACTCGCTGAAGTTCCACCGCGAAGGGACCGCGCCACGCATCGTCGTCTCGGGCGAGCTGCTCACGCCCGACGACGCGCGCCAGGAAGGCTTCGATTCGGGCGAAGCGTGCTGCGCGCTGTCGGTCGCGGATAACGGCATCGGTCTCGCCGAGGGCGAGGGCCTGCGGTTGTTCAGCGCGTTCGTCCACCTCCAGAGCCGCGAGCGCTTCGAGGGCGCGCACGTGGGGCTCGCGGTATGCCGCCGGATCGTCGAGCGCCATCGCGGCCGCATTCGCGCGAGCGGCCGCCTCGGCGAGGGAACGACGATCCGCGTGACGCTCCCGCTCCGACAGGGCGGAGCGCGACAGAGACCCGCAGGCGAGCAGCAGCGCGGAGCTCCGCGCGCGGAGCATTCTGGGTAAGTCCCGAAGAACGCCCGGATGAGTCGGTTCGGCGGCCGCGATCGGGGACTTCGTGCGTACCCCGTGCAAGCGGCGCGCGCCGCCGGCTGGAGCTTGGCCGAGCTGCACGAGCTTCTCGTTCGTCTGGCGACGAGCGCGCTGACAATTGGGGTCAGCGACGAATTGTCGAAATTGGCCAATTCGTGCCTGACCCCAATTGCTCATTCGCCCCACGCGGGCAGCCCGCTCGCGCGCAGCGCCGGAAGGTCGTGCGAGACGACGACCGTGATGTCCGGGTCCGCATCGAGCGCGGCGAGGTACTGGCGCAGCTCCGCGGTCCGCCGCGTGTCCTCGGGAACGAGCAGGCCGCTGTAGAGGAAGCCCTTGCCGCGATTCTCGAGCAGGTCGGCGCGCGCGTTCGTGATGTCGCCGGACAAGAGCCACAGGTGACTGCCGACCGCAAACGCGAACATCGTCGAGCACGCGGTGTGGCCGCCGAGCGGGATGAGGCCGAGGCCGGGGAAGCCCGTGAGCGTGAGCCGGCCCTCCTCACCGGCTCGCGCCTTCTCGAAGCACGAGCTCGCGACGAGCGCGCCGCCCTCCTCGGTGTTGGGGTCGCGCAGCTCCGCTTGCGCGCGGCTCTGAAAGACGCGCGCGCCCGGCGCCGGCCCTGCCGCGCACAGGGCTTGCACGCCCTGCGTGTGATCGATGTGCAGGTGCGTGAAGCCGAGACCGCGAATGCGCGCGACCGCTCCCGCGCCAATCAGCTCGGGGACCGTTCCGCCGGGCGTCACCTCGGCGCCGCCGGACATCGTCTTCAGCAGCTCGCCGAACTCGAGCGCGGCCGCGGCGTCCATGCCGGTGTCGACCTCGAAGATCGAGCCGTCCGGCCACTCCGCGAGAAACACACTGTGCCCGAGCTCGCCGCGCGAGAGCTTCTGCGAAGACGTCAGCACCCAGCGCAGCGAGGTCGGACCGCCCGGCACGTCGAGCAGCGTGCGCAGCTCAGCGGCGGTCGGGAGCTTCGGGTGCACGCGGCGGATCTGCAGATGCGGCGGTCCGATGCGAACCGCGAGCGCGGCGACGGCGAGCAATACCAGCGCCGCGAGAATGCGTAGGGTCCACTTCAGCATGCGAGCCAGGCCTCCCCGAGCGCGCCTCTCACTCCTCGCGCACGAGCACGAAGTAGTGATCGAGCGGACGCTCGCCCTTGTACGCGGCGCCGATCGTCACGTGGCGCGCGACGCGCCGCATGAAATCGCGCGTGCGGTGGTAGACGAAGACCTGGAGGCCGTGAGCGTTCGGGACGACGCGCGGCCAGCCGCTCGGCACCGGGCCGTCGGGCACGCGGAAGTAGTCGACGACCACAGCGCCGCGCGGCTCCCACGCCGGTTGGCCTTCCGTGTTCACCGCAATGAAGTAGCCAGGGCCGACCCAGCGCACGACCGGCGTCTCGTTGTATCCGAACAGCCGCGGCGGGCCGGCCTCCGGCCGGCTGAAGCGCTTCTCGAAGAAACGCAGCGACCCGGGCAGCGGCAGTGTGTTCTTACCGAAGTGCCGCACCGCCTCGCGCGGCGCGCGCTCGGCGGGCACGAAGTCCTCGAGCGCGAGCGGGCGCGCCTTCTCCGCGAGCCGGTAGATGCGCCGCTGCGCCGCGCGCCCGAGCGCGAGGACAGCGGCGCGGCGCTCACTCAGCGAGGCGCGATCGAGCTCTTCCCCGAGCGCATCGATCGAGAGCGATTCGTCCGCGAGCGCGCTTTCGAGATTCATCGGTGCGCCGTGTTCTAGTAACTTGCGCTCCCGGAGACGAGCCCCTGATGAAGTTCTTCTCATTCGAGCGCCGTTGGCTGCGCGCGGTGCTCGATTCGATCCTGCCCTCCTGCGCGCATCCGACGCTCGACCTCGCCGCCCGCGCCGTCCCGCTCGATCGCTTCGTCGACGACCTGCTGTTGCGCGCGCCGACGCTCGCGGTGCTCGGCGTGCGCGCGTCACTCTGGGTGATCACGCTCTCGCCGCTCGCGCGCGGCCGGCTGCGCCTCTTCCGCTCGCTTGCGCCGTACGAGCAGATCGCGCTGCTCGAAGCGCTCGCGCGCAGCCGCATCCACCTGCTGCGCGAAGTGCCGGTGCTGCTGAAGACGCTCGCGTGCCTCGGCTATTGCGGTGTGCCCGAAGTGCAGCGCCGCGTCGGCATCGAGCTCGTCGCGAGCACGCCGCCGCGCTGGATGGCTCCGTGAGCGCAGGCCGCATCGTGCAGACGGCCGACGTCTCGGCGCCGGTCGACGACGTTGCCGACGTCGTGATCGTCGGCTCGGGCGCCGGCGGCGCCACCTGTGCGCGCGTGCTCAGCGAGGCGGGCCTCGACGTCGCGATCATCGAAGAAGGCCCGCACGTTCCCGCCGAAGCGCTCACGCCGGATCTCTACGGCGCGTTCACGACGCTCTGGCGCGACCTCGGCATGCAGGTCGCGCGCGGGCGCATGCTGATGCCGGTGCTGCAGGGCTCGTGCGTCGGCGGCACCACCGCGATCAACGGCGCGATCGTGCACCGCATGCCCGAAGCGATCCATGCACTCTGGCAGCGCGAGCACGGGCTGACCGACTTCTTCTCGTACGCGGAGCTGAGCCGCATCTGGGATCGCCTCGACGCGGAGCTGTTCGTCGGCCCCGCGCCCGACGCTGTGCTCGGCAATAACAACGCGCTCATGGAGCGCGGCGCGCAGCGCGCAGGCGTTCCGGGCAACCGCATCCGCCGCAACGTGCGCGATTGCCAGGGCGCGGCGCGCTGCAACCAAGGCTGCCCGACCGCGCGGCGCCAGAGCATGAACAACTCCTACGTGCCGCGCGCGGTCGCCGCCGGCGCGCGCGTTTACGCGACGTGCCGCGCGAGCCGAGTCGTGATCGAGCACGGGCGCGCCCCCGCGGTCGAGGGCGTGTTCCACGACCGCCTCGCGCGCCGCACGGGCCCGGGGCTGCGCGTGCGCGCGCGCAGAGCCGTCGTCGTCGCCGCGAGCGCGATTCAGACGCCGTTGTTGTTGCGCGCGAGCGGCCTCGGCCGCCGCAGCCGGCTGCTCGGCCGAAGGCTGCAAGCACACCCCGGCACCGGCATCGGCGGCCTGTTCGACGAGCCGGTCCGCATGTGGTTCGGCGCGACGCAGGGCTACGAGAGCACGCACTGGTGGAACGAGCGCATGAAGCTCGAATCCGTCGGCATGCCGCTCGAGCTCGCCGCCGTGCGTCTGCCCGGCTTCGGTCCCGAGCTCGTCCGCAGCATCGCGGAGTTCGGGCACCTCGCGATGTGGGGCGTGCAGATCCGCGCGCGCGCTCACGGGCGCGTGACGCCGGGCCTGTTCGGCGGGGCGTCGATCGCGTTCGACCTCACGAACGAGGACGCGCACACGCTGAAGCTCGGCGTCCGCCGCCTCTGCGAGCTGATGTTCGCCGCCAGCGCGCGCGAGGTGTTCCCCGGCGTGCACGGCATGCCGGAACGCATTCGCTCCGCTGACGAGCTGCGCGCGCTCGACGCGCTGCCCGACGACCCCCGTCTGTTCCACGGCATCGCGTCGCATCTGTTCGGAACGGCCGTGTTGGGTCCCGAGCCGGCGAGCAGCGTCGTCGGCCCGCGCGGCGAGCTGCACGACGCGCCGGGCGTCTACGTCGCCGACGCGTCGATCTTCCCGACCAACCTCGGCGTGAACCCGCAGCACACGATCTGCGCGCTCGCGTGGAGAATCGCGGAAGGGATCGCAGCGAATTCAGGCGTGGCGAATCCGTAGCAGCGGCGCTTGCGCAGTGCGGGTCGGCCAAGTCGGTGCGGATCTGCCGCCACGATCTGGGACCCCACGCAACGAGGAGCCGTCCGCTCGCTGCTACGGTGCCGCGCCGCGGGCGGCGTCCCGTAACAGGGGGGTCCGTTGACTGCGCCGTCCGCTCAGGGCCAGGCCCACGCTCGGCGCGAGGAGCGAGTCGGCCTGCTCTACGCAGCGCTGTGTGCGCTGCTCGGCGCGTTCACCGCGCCGATCTCGAAGCTGAACACGAGCCTCGCCGACGCGTCGTTCGTCGCCGCCTTCGCGACGCTCTGCGGCGGCGCGTTCGCGAGCGTCCATCTCGCAGTGCGCGGCGAGCTCGCGCTGATCGTGCGCCGCGACCTCTTGCCAGGCCTGCTCGGAATCGCCTTCCTCGGCACCGGAGTCGCGTTCCTGCTGTTCTTCGAAGGTGCCCAGCGGTCGACGGCGATCGAGGCCGCGCTCTGCCTGCAGATCGAGCCGGCCTACTCGCTTCTCCTCGCGTGGGTCGCCCTCGCCCACACACCGACGCCCGCCCGTGTGCTGGCGACGCTCGCGATCCTCTCCGGCATCGCGATCGCAATCGGCTTCGAGACGGCGCGCGGCTCCGCTGGCGTGTGGCTACTCCTCTCGACGCCCATCGCCTGGCAGCTCTCGCACCTGGTCGTGCTGAAGCGGCTGCGCGGTGCCGCACCTCCTCAGGTGCTGACCGCCGCGCGGTACCTCTACGGAGGCGCGCTGCTGCTCGCTTATTGGGCGGCTAGCGGCGGCCTCGAGCGGCTCCCGTCGGCCGAGAGCGGGTCGACGCTGCTCTTCACACTGCCTCTACAGGGCGTGCTGCTCGGCTGGGCCGGAACATTCACCTGGTACAACGCGATCGCGCGCCTCGATCTCGCGCGCGCGACCTCGATCGTCGTGCCCTCCGTGCCGCTGCTCTCGTTCGCGACGAGCTTCCTCGTGCTCGGCGAGGTCGCGACGCCGCGCGAGTGGCTCGGCCTCGCGATCACCGCAGCGGGGGTCGTGGCGTTCGTGCGGGCGGAGGGGGCATCAGCGTCGTAGCGCCCGGACCGCTCTCTGCACGCGAGCGCTGCGCCGCGACCCAGCGGCGCCGGGTCTGTCGCGACAGGTCGAACGAGCTCGCGAGCTACCGAAGTCGCGCGTAGTCCCCGCCCGCGGAGTGCAGCGGGGTCGTCGCAGGTTCCTCGGCTTCGCCGCACCGACCGTCCGCTGCAGCGAGGCACGCCGCGGTGTGCGGAGCGTCGACGCGGACTCCGGGCACGCACGGCAAGCAGCCCCCGAGCGTAAGTCCCAATGCAAGCGTGGTGAGATGAGCGCGGATTCGTGTTCGCATCTCGATGTCCTCCGAGCGGATGTCGAGTCTCATCGGCGCGGGTTTCGTGTCGCATGAGCGGTGTGGCTGGCCCGAGCACGCAGAGATCGGGCGGAACTGTGACGGCGACTACAACGCGGTCATGAAACGCGCGGAGATCTGCCGGTAGCCGTTCGGATCGGGATGACGCGCCCACACCGCCTGCCAATCCGGCGCGGAGAACACCGTCTTCATCGCGGCGTCGCGCGCGGCTTGGCTGTCCCAGCGGATGATCCACGTCACGTTGGCGCTACCGATCGGCGAGTCGATCGGCGCCGAGCCGGTGATCTCGGGCTTGTGCTCGCCTTCGTCGACCCAGAAGCCGACAACATCGAGATTGCGGCGAAGCACGACGGTCGCGTCGAGCGCCCACTTCTTGTACGCCTCGATCAGGTCGGGTCGGTAGTGGTAGTCGCGGATTTCGTAGAGCACGTGGCGCCTCCTCGAAGTGCGTTCTGCGCGAACTCTACTTCGAAGCGCGAAGGGCAATCACTCGCGCAGCGGCGGCTCGCGCGCGGTACGCGCCGCCGCCGCCCCGCGAATGCGGCGCCCACGCGAGCGTCAGCGCGGGCCGCGCCGACGGCTACGCAGCGCTGAGCCGACGGGCACGAGCGCGGCGGCGAGCATCATCGTTACCGACGGCTCCGGCACAGAGACCTCCCCGAGCCCGCTCAGCACGAAGCTCACCCCGAGATTTGGGTCCAGGGGATCCCGCACGAACGCCCGTGCCGTGTGGCTGCTGGATCGCGGCGCGGCGATCGAGGGCGTCGCCGCGGGCTGCGGCTACGTCTCCGCGTCCGCGTTCAGCCGCATGTTCAAGCGCCACCACGGCGTTTCGCCGGCCGCGTATCGCCGCGGCGCAGGGGCTCGCGCTGGGTCCGCTCCGACCCCGTGAGAATGCTCGATTGCTGGTCGGGCCGACTGGATTCGAACCAGCGACCCCCTGAACCCCATTCAGGTGCGCTACCAGGCTGCGCCACGGCCCGACCGAAGGCATTGGGTAGCCGGCTGCGTTCCGGGTGTCGACGCAGCGGCGCGGCGGATCGCGCGCCGCTCGGCTGCGCTCACGCCTCCTCGAGCGTCTCGAACCCGTCGAACAGCACGCCGCGCTGGCCGCTGCGGGAGATCTGGTCCTCGGCGAGCAGCCAGGTGGCGAGCGTGTTGACGACGCGGGGCACGCCGGCGGAGACGGCGGCGATGCGGTCGATGGTCTCGGCGCCGAGCACGCGGTGGCTCAACGAGGCGCCGGCGCGCGCGATGCGGCCGTGCACGTAGTCGCGCACTTCGCTCGCCGCGAGCGCGTGGCGCAGGCGCACGTGCAGCACGTGCTCGCCGAGCGCGGCGATCACGGCGCTCGCGCGCGTGTCGTCGACGAGCGCGGCGACGACGCGCAGCGCGCCGTGCAGCGAGTCGACCATCTCGCGCAGCGCGCGGGCGGTCGGGATCGGGAGCGCGCTGGCGTCGTCGACCAGCAGCGTGAGCAGCGCGCCGCGCCGCGCGCTCGCGGCGAGCGCGATCGTCGCGCGCGCGGGCTCGGCGCGTTCCCCCAACAAGTCGAGCGCGTAGTGCGCGAGCTCCTCGATGCCGAGCGCGGCGTACGGCACCAGCACGCAGCGCGTGCCGGCGAGCTGCTGCGCGAGCACCTGCAGCACCATCGTCTTGCCGAGACCGGGCGGGCCGGAGAGAACGCTGACGCCGCGGCCGAGCGCGAGGCCTTCGCGCAGCGCGGTCAACGCGGCCTCGGTGCCGAGGCGCGGCACGTATAGGCGCGGGTCGCAGGTCACTCCGAACGGGTCCACGGGCGCTCCATCGGCGCACCGTGGGGTGCGGGCGAGCCGAGCAGCGCAGTGTGACGCGCGTTCGTCCAGAGTCACGGCCTCAGCGCACCCGCGCCGCGATTTCCCTGATGACTGCGAGCGCGTCCTCGACCTCGCGCAGGTGCGTGCGCGCGCCGAGCACCGCCATGCGCAGCCAGCGCTCGCCGGCGATCGTGGTCGGCGAGAACGCGGCGCGTCCGTCCGCGAGTAGCGCTTCGTAGAGGTGCTGGGTGCGCGCGTCGCGCGCGGCGGCGTCGGCGCCGGCGAGCCGGAACAGGAAGACGGACAGGTCGGGCTCGGGCCCGAGCTCGAAGCCGGGCGTCGCCGCGAGCTGCGCGTACGCCCAGCGCGCGAGCAGCAGCTTCTCTTCGAGCACCGCCGCGAACGGGCGCGCCCCTAACAGCGCGAGCGGCAGCCAGACGCGCAGCCCGCGGAACGGCCGCGAGAGCTCGGGCGAGACGTCCATCGGCGAGAGCTCCTGCTCGGCCGAGGAGCGCTCGACGATGTAGCTCGCCTCGAACGAGAACGCCGCGTGCATCACCTCGCGGTTCCGGCAGAGCACGGCGCCGATGCCCCACGGCAGGAACATCCCCTTGTGCGGGTCGACGACGACCGAGTCTGCGCGCTCGATGCCAGTGAGCTTGCGCTTGCCCTCTTCGGTGAGCGCGAACATCCCGCCGTACGCGGCGTCGACGTGGAGCCAGAGCTTTTCGCGCTGCGCGATCTCCGCGAGCGCGCCGAGCGGGTCGATCGCGCCGGCCTCGGTCGTGCCCGCGCTCGCGAGTAGAAGCCAGGGTGCGAGGCCCAGCGCGCGATCGGCGGCGACCTGCGCGGCGAGCGCGGCGGCGTCCATGCGGTAGCGCGCGTCCATCGGAACGCGGCGCTGCACCGTCTCGCCGAGGCCCGCGATGCGCAGCCCTTTCGCGAGGCTGTGATGCGCCTGCTCGGTCGCGTAGACGACGGTGCGCGGCACGTTCGTCGCGCGCACGCCCGCCGCCTCGCGCGCCGTCACGAGCGCGCTGAAGTTCGCGAGGCTGCCGCCCGACGTGAGATTTCCCGCGCATGCGGCCGGCAGCCCGAGCGTGCGCGCGAGCCAGCCGAGCACCTCGTTCTCGACGCGCACCGCGCCGGCCGCGACGTACGCGCGCGCCGAGTAGCGCCCGCCCACCGCCGCGAGAAAGTCCGCGAGCGCGGATTCGTAGAGGTTCCCGCCGGGCAGGTACGCGAAGAACCGGCCCGACGACGGCTGCTGGCCACCCGCGTCGACATTGCGCGCGAGCCGCTCCATCACGTCCGAGAGCGCGAGCGGCTCCGCGCCGAGCGCGAGCTCCGCGAGATCGACCTTCGCGTGCGAGACCGGCGGCGCCTGCGCGATCGCCGCGATCTGCCGCTCCGCGTACGCGATCGCCGCATCCGCGAGCTCGCGCCGCCGCGCGGCGTCCGCCAGCAGCGGCGCCGCCTCTCGCTCGAGCGCAAGCAAACGATCCAAGATCCCGGCCACGCGCGTAGCCTAACTACGCACGAACGCGCTCGCGCGCTTCACGCGAGCAGCGAAGCCCGCACCTCGAGCAGCGCCTTCTTGATGTGCTGCAGCTGCACGCGCGGATCGCCGCCGAGCGCGAGATCGAGCTGCGGCGCGTCGAGCGCCTTGTCGACGCCGATCTCGCGCAGCTTCTTCTTCGCGCCTTCGATCGTGAAGCGCTCCGCGTAGAGCAACCGCTTGATCAGCTCGACGATCTCGATGTCGCGCGGGCGATACAGCCGCTGCTTCGAGCGCGACTTCGCGGGCGTCATCCAGCGAAACTCGCTCTCCCAGTAGCGCAGCACGTACGGCTTGATCCCCGTCAGCTCCGCGACCTCGCCGATCCGGTAGTACCGCTTCTCGAGCGCCCTACCCGTCGCCGTGCGACTCGCCGCCTTGCGTGCCGAGCGCCGCGCCATCCCCGCCTCCCCAACATCCGGAGCCGTTATATCACGCGCGCGAAACATTTCCGTCGCAGACATCACACGCACGCCACACGGAAGAAAGTGACGGGGCTGCGCCTCGCTGGCGCAGCCCCGTCACCCTTCGAACGGCCCGAGCTACCGACAAGGAGCGACCGCGCGGCCGAGCGGAGCCGAGCCCCCGCCGGACCGCGCGGCGGCGCCCCGAATCGAAGAACCGAGACGACCCCGCTCAGTCGTCGAGATCATCCTCGGTGCCCGGCGGCTGATCATTCAAGATGTTCTTCAGCACGAGACTCGGCTTGAACGTCAGCACCCGCCGAGCGGCGAGCCGAATCTCCTCCCCGGTCTGCGGATTCCGCCCCTTCCGCGCATTCTTCTCGCGCACGACGAAGTTGCCGAAGCCGGAGATCTTCACCTTCTCCCCGTCCGAGAGCGTGTCCTTGATGATGTCGAACACGCGCTCGACGAGCTCCGCAGATTCCTTCTTCGAGAAGCCCACCCGCTCGTAGATCTGCTCGACGATCTCTGCCTTCGTCACGGCCATCTCCTCGCCCCGCTAGCGGAGCTCTCCGCCGAAATCATTCCTCACCGCGGCGACCACGCGCTCCGTGGCCTTCGCAACCTCTTCCTCCGTCAGCGTGCGGTCGGTGCGCTGGAAGACGAGCCGGAACGCGAGGCTCACCTTCCCCTCCGGCACGCCCTTGCCCTCGTATCGATCGAACACGTGGACCGACGTGAGCGCGCTGCCCGCGAGCCGCTGGATCGCCGCGATCACGTCGCCGGCCGCGATCTCGCGGCCTAACAGCAGCGCCAGATCGCGCACGCTGCGCGGATGCTTCGACACCTCGCGATAGCGCGGGCCGGGCGTCTCCAGCGCGTCGAGCGCGTCGACGTCGACCCACGCGAGCGCGGCCGGCACGTCGAGCTCGAACGCCGCAGCCACCGCGGGATGCAGCTCGCCGAGGCGCACGACCGGGCGTCCGTTCACCAGGAAAGTGCCCGACACCGCCGGGTGCAGGAACGGCTCGCACTCGCCGGGCGCGAACTTCGCGGGCTTGCCGAGATCGGCGAGCAGCCGCTCGGCAACGCCTTTCACCTGGAAGAAGACGGGCGTCTCGCCGCGGTCCCACAGGCTCGGCTCGCTCGCGGTGATCAGCAGCGCGGCCTGCAGCGGCTCGTCCGGCAGCTCGCCGGCGGCGTTCGGCGCGAACACGCGCCCGAGCTCGAAGATGCGCAGCGTGCCGGCCTGGCGCGCGAGGTTCGTGCGCGCGGCGCGCAGCACGGCGCCTGCGAGCTGCGTGCGCAGCGTGTCCTGGCTCGCGTGGATCGGGTTCACGACGCGCACGCACGCGCGGCGCGGATCGCTCCCAGCGAGGCGCAGCGCGTCGTGCTCGCTCGCGTCGACGCAGCTGAAGGTCATCAGCTCGGTGAGCCCCGCGGCGACGAGGCCCTCGCGCACCGCGTCGAGCGTCGCGCGGCGCGGCGGCAGCGTGACGCCGGAGAGTGCGGCCGGCGGCAGCGTCGCCGGGATCGCGTCGTAGCCATGGATGCGCGCGATCTCCTCGATCAGGTCCTCGCGAATCGCGAGGTCGGCCCGGTAGCGCGGCGGCTTGCAGCGCAGCAGGGCGCCGCTCGGCTCGGCCGCCACGTCGACGCGCGCGAGCAGCGCGATCATCTCCGCGGGCGTGAGCTGCGTGCCGAGCAGCCGGTTCACGCGCGCGGGGTCGAGCGCGATCTCCGCGACGCGCGGCGCCGGCTCGCCGCGCGCCTCGACGACGCCCGGCGCGACCGATCCGCCCGCGAGCTCCGCCAATAACAACGCCGCGCGATCCGCGGCGCGCGCCTGCCCATCGGGGTCGACGCTGCGCTCGAAGCGGTAGCTCGCTTCGCTGTGGAGCCCGAGCCGGCGAGCCGTCCGGCGCACGCGCGCGGGCTCGAAGTGCGCGCTCTCGAGCAGCACGCTCGTCGTGCCTTCGTGCACCTCGCTCTCGGCGCCGCCCATCACGCCCGCGAGCGCGATCGCGCCGGAGTCGTCGGCGATCACGAGGTCCGCCGGCTCGAGCGTGCGGTCCTGGCCGTCGAGCGTGCGTAGCTTCTCTCCCGCGCGTGCGGCGCGCACCCGCACCGTGCGGCCCTGAATTCGGTCGAGGTCGAACGCGTGCAGCGGCTGTCCGAGCTCGAGCATCACGAGGTTCGTCACGTCGACGACGCTGTTCACGCTGCGCATGCCGGCGGCTTCGAGCCTCGCGACGAGCCAGGCCGGAGAAGCGCCGATGCGAACGCCCCGCACGATGCGCGCCGCGTAGCGGTGGCAGCCGGCGCGGTCGTCGATCGCGATCGCAATGCGGCTCGCGGCGGGCTCGCCGCTCTCCGCGGGCGCGAGCGGCGGGAGCTTCAGCGTGCCCCCGAATAGCGCCTTCACCTCGCGCGCGATGCCGAGCATCGACGCCCAGTCGCCGCGGTTCGGCGTCAGCTCGAAATCGAGCACGACTTCGCCCGCCCGCAACACCTCGGTCAGCGGCCGGCCGACCGGCGCGCTCGGGTCGAGCACGAGGATGCCGTCGTGGTCGTCTCCGAGGCCGAGCTCGCGCGCGGAGCAGATCATCCCGTTCGAGACGACGCCGCGGATCTTCGACTTCTTGAGGGGCTTGCCGCCGGGCAGTGCGACGCCGACGAGCGCGACGGGCACGCGCTGGCCGGCCGCGACGTTCGGCGCGCCGCAGACGATCTCGAGCGGCTCGCCCTCGCCGACGTCGACGCGGCACAACGAGAGCTTGTCCGCGTCGGGGTGCTTCTCGCGCGCGACGACGTGGCCGATGCGAATCGCGGAGAGGTCGGGCCCGCTGCGCTCGATGCGCTCGACCTCGATGCCGGCCGTCGTCAGCCGGTCGACGAGCGCGTCCAGCGCCGGCACGGCGATGAGCTCCGCGAGCCAGCCGAGCGCAACCCGCATCAGAATTGCTCCAGCACGCGCACGTCGCCGTCGAACAAGAGCTGGATGCTCGGGATCCCGAAGCGATCCATCGCGGGGCGGTCGAGCGCCATGCCGAACGCGAAGCCCTGGTGCGCGTCCGGATCGATCCCGCAGTTCCGTACCACCTGCGGATGGATCATTCCGCAGCCGCCCCACTCGAGCCAACGCTCGCCCCAGCGGAAATCCATCTCGGCGCTCGGCTCGGTGAACGGGAAGAAGTGCGCGCGGAAGCGCAGCTCCGTCTCCGCGCCGAAGAGGTGGCGCGCGAACGCGTAGAGGGTTCCCTTCAGGTCCCCGAACGTGATGTTCGGCCCGACGCAGAAGCCCTCGATCTGGTGGAACATCGGGTAGTGCGTCGCGTCGAAGTCGTTGCGGTAGACGCGGCCGGTGGTGATGAAGCGGAACGGCGGCTGCTTGCCGCTCATGCCGCGGATCTGCACGTTCGAGGTGTGCGTCCGTAACAGATGGCCGCCCTCGACGAAGATCGTGTCCTGCGTGTCGCGCGCCGGATGCTCGTCCGGGAAGTTCAGCGCGCCGAAATTGTTCCAGTCGGTCTCGACCTCGGGGCCGTCTTCGAGCGAGTAGCCGAGGCCCGCGAAGAACGCGTGCATCGAGCGCTCGACGCGGCTCACCGGGTGCATGTGGCCGCGCGGCGCCGCGGCGCCCGGTAGCGTCACGTCCACGCGCTGCTGCGCGAGCGCGGCGTCGCGCGCCGCGGCGCCGAGCGCCGCTTGGCGCGCGTCCGCCCACAGCTCGATCTGCGCCTTCGCGCGATTCGCCGCGGCGCCGAGCGCGGCGCGCTCAGCGGGCGGCAGCGAGCCGAGCGCGCGCAGCACACCCGAGACGCTGCCCTTCTTGCCGAGGAAGCGCGCGCGCAGCTCCACGAGCTCCTGCTGCGTGCGCGCGCCCGCGAGCACGGGCTCCGCCTCGCGCAGGATCGCGTCGAGCTCGCTGGCGGCGCTCGGCATTACGACGTCCCGCCGCCGTGAAGGCGTGCAACGGTACGGAAGCTCATAGACTCGGAGGCCACTGTTCGACTCCGCTCGGCTCCGAGGACTCCGCCTCGCTGCGCGCGGCGAGACGCCGCTTGCCGTTAAGCGTTCCCCGCGGCGACCTTGGCGAGATCCGCGAACGCCTTCGGATCGGCGACCGCGAGGTCCGCGAGGTTCTTGCGATCGAGCTCGACGCCCGCTTTCGCGAGGCCGTGCACGAGCTTGTTATAGGAGAGCCCGTGCTCGCGCGCGGCGGCGTTGATGCGCGCGATCCACAGGCTGCGGAACTCGCGCTTGCGTTGCTTGCGATCGCGGTAGGCGTACTTCCAGGCGCGCTCGACCGACTCGCGCGCACGGCGCACGAGCTTGCTACGCGCGCCCCAGTAGCCCTCGGCCTGGTCGAGAATCTTCTTGTGGCGGCGTCGCTTGGTGACGCCGCGCTTCACGCGGGACATGGGATCTCCTTGGCATCCTTGGAATCGTGCAGCACGCGGACTCCGCCGCGCCTCACAGGTACGGAATCAGCTGGTCGACCTTCTTCGCGTCGCCCGGCGCGAGCATCCCCTCGTTGCGCAGCTGGCGTTTCCGCTTGCTCGACTTCTTGGTGAGGATGTGGCGCTTGTTGCGCTTCTGATACATCAGCTTCCCGGTCGCGGTGCGCTTGATGCGCTTCTGCGCGCCCTTGTGGGATTTCATCTTCGGCATCGGATCGAATCTCCTCGGAGCCCTCGCGCTCCGCTTCTCACGCACGAGCGCCGCGCGGCGCTCGCGTTCAGGCTTGGGGTTGCTTCGCGGCCGCTTCGTTCGCGGCCGCCTCTTTCGCTTCAGCCGCCGCGATGCGCGCGGCCTCTTGCTCCTCCGCGCGGCGCAGCGCCTCGGCCACCTCGCGGTTCGGCACGAACGTCATCGAGAGCGCGCGGCCCATCATCTGCGGCGGGCTCTCGACCGTGACGAGCTCGCCGAGCACGGCGCGCACTTGGTCGAGCTTCTCGTAGCCCGCCTTGCGATGCGCCATCTCGCGGCCCTTGAACATCACGGTGACTTTGACTTTGTCGCCTTCGATCAGGAAGCGGCGCGCGTTCTTCAGCTTGAACTGGAGATCGTGCTCGTCGGTCGCGGGGCGCATCTTCACTTCCTTCAGCTGCGCGGCGCGCCCTTTGCCCTTTGCCTTGCCCGCAGCCGCCTTCTTGCGCTGCTCGTACTTGTACTTGCCGTAATCCATGATCCGGCAGACGGGCGGCTTGGCGTTCGGGGAGACCTCGACGAGGTCGAGCCCGACTTCTTGCGCCTTCAGCAGCGCGGCCTCGGGCGCCATCACGCCGAGCTGCTCGCCCTCGGCGCCGATGACCAGAATCTCGCGAGCGCGGATGCGCTCGTTCACGCGGGTCGTGTCCTTCTCGGCGATGCGAATACCCTCCTTCTTGGGATCTCTTGTTAGGACTCTCGGCGCGCGACGCGCGCGCTCAGCTCGGCGACGAACGCGTCGAGCGAGCTCGGCGCCGCGCTGCGTTCGCCCTTGCCGCGGTAGCGCGGCGCCACGCTGCCGGCGGCCTGCTCCTGATCGCCGATGACGGCCATCACCGGGATCTTCATCAGCTCGGCCTCGCGAATCTTGTAGTTCAGCTTCTCGGCGCGATCGTCGATCTGCGCGCGCAGCCCGGCGGCCGTCAGCGCGGCGTGCACCTTCCCCGCGTACTCGTGATGGCGGTCCGCGATCGGCAGCACGACGACCTGATCGGGCGCGAGCCAAAGCGGAAAGTCGCCGGCGGTGTGCTCGATGTAGAGCGCGATGAAGCGCTCCAGCGAGCCGAGCACGGCGCGATGCAGCATCGCGGGCTGGTGCTCCTTGCCATCGCGCCCGATGTAGCGGAGCCCGAAGCGCCCCGGCATCGCCATGTCCAGCTGCAGCGTGCCGAGCGTCCACGCGCGGCCGATCGTGTCGCGCACGTCGCACGCGATCTTCGGTCCGTAGAACGCGGCGTCGCCCGGCTTGATGCCGCACGCGTAGCCCGCGCTCCGCACGCCTTCGAGCAAGTCCTGCTGCGCGCGCTCCCAATCCGCGGGATCGCCGAGGTAGCCCTGCTCCGGCCGCGTCTCGAGGTTCACCTCGATGCTCGACAGCCCGAGCGCGTCGTAGATCTCGCGCAGCATCTGGAAGAAGCGATGGATCTCGCTCTCCAGCTGCTCGGGCTCGCAATAGATATGCGCGTCGTCCTGCGCGAAGGTGCGCACGCGCGCGAGGCCGGTCAGCGTGCCGCTGCGCTCGTTGCGGTGCAGGCGCGAGAACTCGGCGAGGCGCAGCGGCAGCTCGCGGTAGCTGCGCTTCTCGAGCCCGAACAGGTGGCAGTGGCCCGGACAGTTCATCGCCTTGACGCCCAGCTCTTCGCCCTCGTCGGCGCCGGCGAACCAGAACATGTCGTCGCGGAAGTTGTCGTAGTGGCCCGAGGTCTTGAACAGCTCCGCGCGGAACAGCTGCGGCGCCATCACCTCCTGATAACCGTATTTCGGATAGAGCGAGCGCACGAACCCGACCAGGCCGTTGTAGAGCGCCATGCCGCGCGGCAGCCAGAACGGCGCGCCGGGCGAGATCGGATCGAGGTGGAACAGCTTCAGCTGGACGCCGACGCGGCGGTGATCGCGCGCCTTCGCTTGCTCGACCGCGGCGAGATGCTCATCGAGCTGCTTCTGCGTCGCGAACGCGGTGCCGTAGATGCGCTGCAGCATCGGGTTGCGCTCGTCGCCGCGCCAATAATTGCCGGACGACTCGAGCAGCTTGATCGCGCCGATCTGCTTCGTGTGCTGCACGTGCGGGCCGCGGCACAGGTCGGCGAAGCGGCCGTGGCGGAAGACCGTGATCTCCTCGCCCGCCGGGATGTCGGCGAGGCGCGAGAGCTTCAGCTCTGCGCCCAGCGACGCGCACAGCTCGCGCGCAGCGGCGCGCGAGAGCACCTCGCGCGTGAAGCTCGCGCCTTCCGCGAGGAGCCT
>Ga0187894_10002227_pt1 | contig 23416 bp, 24 predicted proteins | sample GBC1701081metaG_FD_136650 | JGI IMG/M metagenome (GOLD analysis project Ga0187894, IMG submission 136650) | White microbial mat communities from a lava cave in the Kipuka Kanohina Cave System on the Island of Hawaii, USA - GBC170108-1 metaG ... | reverse complement strand
GATCCGATGCCACTGCTTGTCGCTCAGCCAAAATAGGTTCCTGCTCATGATCCCAATCCCTCTTCCAAAAACGAATCAGGATTGTATTGTCAGCAAAGAAAATTAATGAGTTTTGACCCTAATCCGCCGGTGTCTGATTTGCATTCATGAGGGCGCTGATGAAGCAGCCAAAACCCAAGTCACCGAAGACCGCGCGGTACCCAAACCCGGAGGGTTCTACTGCCGACGAATGGCAGGAACGCCAGCTCTCCGTCACATCCGATTTTGCAGAACATTGCGCTCAATTGCATGACACCAACCCGTTCGATCAAGAAGCTCTTGAAGCCATCGCGGTCTTTCTCGCAACCGAGCTTTGGGACCGGAGATTTAGCCAATCGGAGATCAAGTCCGCGTTTGAGACGGCTGTTACTCGCCTCGTAGGTTATGCTGCTGGGGAAGAACGCTGGGGGGACCGTCGGTAGCCTGCATTTTGAGGCGGGTTTGTCGAGGATGAATATCGCCCTGTGTGGCTAGGATTATACGGTCAAGTGGTCTGCCAAAATCGTCCAAAAGCGGATATTTTTGACTGTCCACTCGATAGATAGTCTCGGCACATCTCCGAAGTTCGAGGTGTGCCCTTGTCTGCCAAATTGTCCGTCAATGTGAATGCCGTCGCCTTCCTGCGCAACCGGCGCAATCTGCCCTGGCCCAGCGTCGAAGGGCTGGGGCGCATCGCGCTGCAGGCCGGCGCCTATGGGCTCACCGTCCATCCCAGGCCCGATGAGCGGCATATCCGCAAGAGCGATGTCGGCATCTTGCGCGACATGATCCGCAAGGATTTCCCGGGCCGCGAATACAATATCGAAGGCAATCCCGACGCCCAGTTCGTGAAGCTGGTGCATGAGGCGAAGCCCGACCAGGTGACACTGGTGCCGGACGACATCAGGCAAGCGACCTCCGATCACGGCTGGGACATCGCCGCGCATAAGAGCTTCCTCATCGACGTCATCGGGCTTTTGCGCTCGAACGGGATGCGCGTGTCGCTGTTCATCGATGCGGAGCCCGATCTGCCCTATCTCGCCAAGGAAGTGGGCGCCGATCGGGTCGAGATCTATACCGGCCCTTATGGCGGGGCCTTCGAGAGAGAGGCGATGGAGCGCGAGTTCCGCAAGGTGGTCGAGACCGGCAAGGCAGCGGAGAGGGCTCAAGTCGGTCTCAATGCCGGACATGACCTCACGCGCGAAAACCTGCCGCGCCTGGTTGCGGCCTTGCCGAATTTGCGCGAAGTTTCCATCGGCCATGCGATCACGGCGGATGCGCTCGTCTTCGGCATGGCGGAAACGGTGCGGCTGTTCCGCAAGGCCTGTGGCGATTTGCGGAGCGAGGCCGCCTGACAACTATCGGTATCGGGGGATATCCATGACAGCAAGCCTCATCACGCTCGTGACGATCGGTTTCGTGCAACTCCTCGCGGTCATCAGCCCGGGGCCGAGCTTCCTCATCACGGCGCAGACGGCGGTGGCGCGATCGCGCCTCGACGGCATCAAGATCGCCTTCGGCCTCGGCGCCGGCACGCTCGTATGGTCGAGCGCCGCGCTGCTCGGCCTCAATGCGCTGTTCCGGCTGCATCACTGGCTCTTCGTCGGCATGAAGATCGCCGGTGCCCTGTTCCTGTTGTGGATCGCCATCCAGATCTTCCGGCACGCCAAGGCGCCGGTCGAGATGAGCGAGGGCAATGGCGAAGCGGCGAAGCGCAATCCGTTCCTGCGCGGCTTCCTCACCCAGATTTCCAATCCCAAGGTCGCGGTGTTCTTCGGCTCGATCTTCGTCGCCATGCTGCCGCAAGACGTGCCGGGCTGGATGATCCTGGCGCTCATCGCGATCGTCACCGCGAATGAGATCATCTGGTACACGCTGGTGGCGCTGTGCTTCGGCTCAGGGCCGGTGCGGCGCTTCTATCTCGGCGCCAAGGCCTGGATCGACCGGGTCACCGGCCTGTTCCTCGGCGCCTTGAGCCTGAGAATCCTGATGCGCGCCGGCGACACCGCCTGATCCTCTGGATTCGCAAATAATATCAATTATTTATGGGCGTTCCGGCGGCCGGAATGGACCGGCCGGCGGCGCGTATATGAGAGGCGCGAGGGGCTTCCCCAAAAGGAAGCACCATGCACAGGGCAAAGACATTCGACAGCATGACGGCCGGTGTCGTTTTCCGGCTGACCAGGCGGATTCGAACGCATATGGCGCAGGCCAAAGCAGGTCGTCATCTCGGCGTCCTCAACGATCACCTTTTGCGTGACCTGGGGCTGACGCGGTCCGAGATCGATTACGTCATCAAGGGCAGCCGGCGGCCATGACCAAGCCGGCACTGCCCGACCTGCGCGGAATTTATCTGGGCTATGGGATAGCAGCGGATGCGCTTCTCCCCGGCATGACGGAAATGGCGCGGTTCTTCTGCCTCGTCCATGGAGAAGCGCGCGGTGAAACCGCTCGACATAGCGATAGCGGGACGCGGGCCGGCGGGACTGGCGGCGGCGCTGGCGCTCGCGCGAAGCGGCCATAGAGTCCGCCTCTTCGATCCGTTCGATGAACCGCGGCCCGTGGGCTCGGGCCTGATGATGCAGCCCGCGGGCCTTGCCGCGCCGGATTGGCTCGGTCTCGGTCGGGAAGTCTGAGTCATTTGAATCGCTTGGCCGGGTCGGCTAAGGGCCTTTCTGAGAGGCCTCCAGGGTCAGCCTCAGGACATGAGTCTTCAACCCCGGATCGGGGTCCGGGGCGGGCCTTGGCGGGATTGACCTATGCGCCGAACGGGCTTGCCTTTGGGGTGCCGATGTCTATTGTGCGCGCCGGTTTTGCGGGTTTGCCGCGTTCTCAATTTGTCAGCGAGAGGGATGTCTCATGCGCGTTTACTATGACCGGGATGCCGATGTTAATCTGATCAAGGGCAAGAAGGTCGTCATTGTCGGTTATGGCAGCCAGGGCCGGGCGCATGCCCTCAATCTCAAGGATTCGGGCGCCAAGAACCTCGCCGTGGCGCTGCGCCCCGGCTCCGCCACCGCCAAGAAGGCGGAGGCCGACGGCCTCAAGGTGATGACCGTCGCCGAAGCCGCCAAATGGGCCGATCTGATGATGATGGCGACGCCGGACGAGCTCCAGGCCGATATCTGGAAGGACGAGATCGCCCCCAATATCCGCGACGGTGCGGCGATCGCCTTCGCCCATGGCCTCAATGTCCATTTCAACCTGATCGAACCCAAGAAGACGATCGACGTCCTGATGATCGCGCCGAAAGGCCCCGGCCACACGGTGCGCGGCGAATATCAGAAGGGTGGCGGCGTGCCTTGCCTCATCGCCATCCATCAGGACGCCTCGGGCAATGCCCATGACCTGGCGCTCTCCTATGCCTCGGCCATCGGCGGCGGCCGCTCCGGCGTCATCGAGACGACCTTCAAGGAAGAATGCGAGACCGATCTCTTCGGCGAGCAGGTCGTGTTGTGCGGCGGCCTGGTCGAGCTGATCCGCGGCGGCTTCGAGACGCTGGTCGAAGCGGGCTACGCGCCCGAAATGGCCTATTTCGAATGCCTGCACGAGGTAAAGCTGATCGTCGATCTCATCTATGAGGGCGGCATCGCCAATATGAACTACTCGATCTCCAACACGGCGGAGTTCGGCGAGTACCGGACGGGCCCGCGCATCATCACCGACGAGACTAAGCAGGAAATGCGCCGTGTGCTGAAGGACATCCAGACCGGCAAGTTCACCTCCGAATGGATCCGCGAATGCAAGGCCGGCCAGCCGAGCTTCAAGGCCATCCGCCGCGTCAATGACGCCCATCCGATCGAAGAGGTCGGTGAGAAACTCCGCGCGATGATGCCGTGGATCGCCAAGAACAAGCTCGTCGACAAGGCCCGGAACTGACTGGACATGAGCGCGCCGCTCGTCATCAGGCCGGCGGCGCGCTCCGATGTCGAATTCCTGAGCGATCTTGCCATGCGCTCGAAAGCCTCGCATGGCTATGACGCGGCCTTCATGGCGCAATGCCGCGAAGAGCTCGCCATTCGTCCGCACACCTTGAGCGAGCGGGATGTCTGGCTCGCCGAGAACGACGGCACGATCATCGGATTCTTCGCCCTGGAGTCGCCGGCTGACGGCGTTTGCGAGGTCAATCCGATCTTCGTCGAGCCTCACCTCCAACAGGGCGGTGTGGGGCGCGCGCTGTGGCGGAAGCTCGAGGAACGTGCCCGCTTCGCCGGCGCCGTGGCGATCGGCCTCGATTCCGATCCAAACGCGGTCGGCTTCTACGAGAAAATGGGGTGCAAGATAACCGGCTGGTCGCCCTCAGGCTCCATTCCCGGCCGCATGCTGCCACGGATGCAGAAGCCGCTGGCGTGACCCATTGATTGCCAAAGAACGGTATTGCGGTAGCCTCGATAACCGTGTTGAATCATGCACATGCCCTTTCGCCGCATCGGGTTCATCCTATTTCTAGGTGCTCTTGTCGCCTTCGCCTTGCCGTCATGGGCGCAGACACAGCAGGCCCCTCCGCCCGAAAAGGTCGACCAGCTGATCAAGCTGCTGGCCGATCCCACCGTCAAGGACTGGCTTTCCCGGCAGGTGCAGGCCCCAAATCCGCCGGCCGGCGGCGCGCCCGCCGATGCCGGAACTCAGGCCAATGCCCAGCGCATGGAGCCGTCCATGGTCTCGCTGGTGCTCCACCGCATCAAGCAGCATCTCGGGCTCATCGCAAACGCATGGCCCGGGCTGCCGGCGAAATTTCAGCGCGCTAGCGATATATTGATGGTCGACTTCGCCGAGCGCGGTGTCGCCGGCATCGCTCTTCTGATCGCCTTCTTCATCGCCGTCGGCGTCGGTCTTGCCTATCTCGCCTTGCGGCTGACGCGGCCCTTGCGCCTGTGGATCATCGCTTTGCCGCGCGACACGCCGCAGGGCCGGCTGAAGAAGGTCGGCGGTCGGTTCCTCCTGGTGCTCATCCTGGTCGGCGCCTTCATGCTCGGCAGCGCCGGCACATTCCTGTCGTTCGAATGGCCGCCTTTGCTGCGCGAAATCGTGCTGGCCTATCTGACCGCCGCCATCGTGGTATGGGCGGTGCGCGGCTTGGCGCGTTTCGTGCTGCTGCCATCTAATCTGCAGGTCGAGCATGCCCGCGAGGTGCGGATCCTGAATGTCGACGATGAGCGCGCCGACCATTGGTACCGCTGGATCGTCATCCTGGTGACGGTGTTCGCGCTGGTCGCCGCTACCTTCAGCCTCCTGCCGACCTTCGGCTTCGGGGCGGATGACCTGCTGGCGCTGGCCGTGCCTGCGGATCTCGTGCTGCTGGGGCTCGGACTTGCCGCCATTTGGCTGAGGCCCATACCGACGCCATCGGCCGGCGATCATCGCGGCCGCGTCGGCTACTCCGCCTTGTCCTGGCTGCTGACCGCTTATTTCATCCTCCTGGTGTTGATCCGCACCAGCGGCGCCTTCATCGTGTTCTGGTTTGCCGTCGCGGCCGTGGCGTTGCCGGCGGCCATCGTCATGGTCCATCGCGCCGTTCATTATGTCTTGCGGTCGCCGACAGCCGAGAGCGGCGCCGAACCGGTGCCCGCCGTGACCCTGGCCGTCATCGACCGCGGTATCCGCATGGTCCTGATCGTGCTGGCCGCCATCCTCCTCGCGCGCGCCTGGGGCCTCGACATGCACTCGATGGAGCAAAGCGATCCGGTCATCACGTCCATACTGCGCGGGCTTCTCAATGCGATCGTCATCGCGCTCGCCGCCGATTTCGGCTGGAGCATCGTCAAGGCGCTGATCGAGCGCAAACTCGGCATCACCCAGGCGCCGGCCGGCGACCACATGCTCGATCCGCAGCAGGCGCGGATCAGGACGCTTCTGCCGATCATCCAGAACATCATATTCGCCGTCATCGTCATCATGGCGCTCTTGATGATCCTGGCCTCGCTGGGCATCCAGATCGGGCCATTGATCGCCGGCGCCGGCGTCGTCGGCGTGGCCGTCGGCTTCGGGGCGCAGACGATCGTCAAGGATGTCATCTCCGGCGTCTTCTACCTGCTCGACGACGCCTTCCGGGTGGGCGAATACATCGTCAGCGGGAAATACATGGGCACGGTCGAAAGCTTCAGCTTGCGGTCGATCAAATTGCGCCATCATCGCGGACCGCTTTTCACCGTCCCCTTCGGCGAGCTGGGTGCCGTGCAGAACCAAAGCCGCGACTGGGTCACCGACAAGTTCAACATCACTGTCGGCTACGACACCGATATCGACAAGGCGCGCAAGCTGATCAAGAAGATCGGGCTGGAGCTCGCGGCCGATCCCGACTTCGCCCCCTGGATCATCGAGCCCATCAAGATGCAGGGTGTGAAGGAATTCGGCGATTACGGCATCGTCCTGCGCATGAAGGTGACGACCAAGCCGGGCGGCGCCTTCGCGATGAAGCGCAAGTTTTATCTCCAGGTCAACAAGGCGTTCAAGGAGAACGGCATCGAGCTGCCGATGCCGACCGTCCATGTGCAGGGAGGAGACAGCGCGGCGCCGGCTATTGCCCAGAGCCATCTGGCGGCCAGGAAGAAGGCCGCCGAGGCGGGGGAGGAAGCTGGCTCCTGATTGAGGGACGATCTCAAGCCGTGCGGTCGAGGAAGCTTTCGAGGCTTTCCGGCTCGCGCCCGGTGAGCTTCCTGAAATCGCCGCTCACCGCGGCCATTTCACCGGCGGCAGCGGCTTCGCCGAGGCTCGCAATGGCTTCGACGACGAAATCCGGCAGCTTAGCGCTTTGGAGAATTGAGACAAACACCTCGCGCGGCAGGTCGACGGCCGTCACGTCCTTGTTCCATTTCCGGGCGAGGATGCGAGCGATCTGCGCGGCATCATAGGCCTGAGGACCAGTGATCTCGTAAACCGCATTGCTGACGGACTTCGATAGAAGCGCCGTTGCCGCGGCAAAGGCAACGTCGCCGCGCGGTATGTAGGCGACCTTGCCCTTGCCACCATAGATACCGAGCGTACCGGTTTCCTTCGCATGGGCGATCGCGTTGGCGAGGTTCTCGGCATATTGATTGTCGCGCAGGACAGCGTAGGCCAGGCCCGAAGCCTTGATATGTGCCTCGGTCTCGGCATGGATCCTGGCGAAAGTGAAGCGGCTCTTCGACGAGGCCTCGGTGAAGCTCGTATAGGTGAGGCTCTCGACGCCCACCGCCTTGGCGGCATCGATGGCGGCCTTGTGCTGGCGGATGCGCTCGTCCACCGCCGTATCACCGGAGATAAGGAGCAGGTGCTGGTGGCCGTTCAGCGCATCGCGCATGGATTGCGGATTGTCGAAATCGAAGACGGCCGTCCTGAAGCCTTGTCTCGCAAGGCCATCAAGCTTGCCCACATCGCGCGAGCCGAGCGTCGTCTCGCCCTGGGCGCCTTGTTTCGCCACTTCGCCCGCCACAAGCTGGCCGAGCCTTCCGGAAGCGCCGGTCACGAAATACATGGAAATCTCCACTTTCTTTCTTTATCTAGGTTACCGGTCTCTTTTTGAGACCAGGTTCAAATAGGGTGTTCCGGGGGTGAGCAAAAGACGGCACTTTCGGCGCGCCTGGTTATGTGGAGGTAACCACCCATGAGATCGCTCGACGGGGCGCCCGTGCGCTTTCCGCCCATGCCACCCGGTGCCGAGGCCGCCGTCTTGGCGAAATGTCCGGTGCGCGACGTGCTCGATCGCATCGGCGACAAATGGAGCGTGCTGATCCTCAAGAACCTGGAGGAGGGGCCGCGCCGCTTCGGGGCGCTCAAGCGCATGATCGGCGACATATCGCAGCGCATGCTGACCCAGACCTTGCGCGACCTGCAGCGCGACGGGCTCATCCAGCGCACCGTCTATCCAACCGTGCCGCCATCGGTCGACTATCGACTGACCAGGCTCGGCCAATCGCTCATGGATCCGCTCGAGCATCTGGTGCAATGGTCGGACCGCAATCATGCGAAGGTGCGCAAGGCGCGCGTGGCCTTCGATCGCAGCACGCTTGGGGGTGCCGATGGCCATCAGTGACGATCTCGACCGATTGGTGCGGCAGGAGCAGCGCCTGCGCTTTGCCAAATTCAACGAAGTGACGGCCTGGGAAATCGGCACGGGGCTTCGCGTGTTCGGCGAGGCCCGCAAGCTGCCGATCGTCATCGACATCCGCCTCGCCAACCGGCAGCTCTTTTATGCGGCCCTCCCCGGCAGCACGCCCGACAATCCCGAATGGGTCAGGCGCAAGAGCAATGTGGTGTTGCGCTATCTCAAGAGCTCCTACCGGGTCGGGCGCGAGCTTGCCGCCAAGAACGACACGCTCGGGGAGCATCGCGGCGTCTCGCCCATGGACTATGGACCGCATGGCGGCAGCTTCCCTATCCATGTCGAGGGGACGGGCATCATCGGCGCCGTTACGGTCTCTGGCCTGCCGCAGCGCGACGACCACAATCTGGTGGTGGAAGCGCTGGCGGTGTTCCTCGATCAGCCGCTCGACGGGCTGGCGCTGGGGCCGGAATAGAACTCACCAGGCTTACAACCTCTTGTAATTGCGCCAATTTTTGATTTCGTCTTGTATATCCATTGGAGGATATACTATATTTCACCTTTGTATATCCCGGAGACGATGATGCCCCTTTTCATTAGAGACGAAACTGTAGACGCTTTGGCCAAGCGACTGCAGCGGCATATGAAGGCTCCAAGTAAAACGGCTGCCGTTCGCGCCGCTTTGCAGAATGAGCTACAGCGCCTTGAACAAAAAATACCCCTTCGTGAGAGGGTCAGAAAATCTCAGGATATGGCCGCGGCCTATGGGCCGCTCGATCCAAATTTCGACGACAAGGCTTTTATGGATGACATGTGGGGCGTCTGATGTTCCTCGACGCTTCCGCGATCGTCGCTATTGTCGCTCGTGAATCCGACGCCGACTATCTGCTCTCCAAAATTGAGGGTGCTAGTGATGGCCGCTTCTATTCATCGTTGTCGGTATTTGAATCGGTTGCCAGCCTGGCGCGACGAATAACAAATACAGCCAAGGGTGATCAGGCATCGGTGCCGCCTGAGATCGTTGATCATGCTCAGCAGACGGTTTATGAGTTTCTTGCCCAAATCGATGCAAAGGAACTTGCTATAGAAGGCGATGCACACCGGACAGCGATCGAAGCATGCCGAACTTATGGCCGGCTTGTCGCCCACCCCGCACGCCTCAATCTCGGCGATTGCTTCGCCTATGCGAGCGCCCGGAGCGCCGGTCTGCCCTTGCTCTACAAGGGCAATGACTTTTCGCAGACGGATATCGAAGCCGCATAAGCTGCGAAGATCAAGTGTTGGTAATGTTTACGCTGGACCGGGCCTTGGCCATTTCGCTCGTCCGCGAGGCGAGGTCGCGCATGTCCTCGCCGAGCTGATCCAGAGCAAAGCGCAGCGTGAAGAGCCGAGCGGCCTCCTCGCTTGGCAGGCGCTTGCGGTCTTCGGCCATGCCGTCGATCGCTTGCGACAAGGCCTTGGTACTCGCCTGGTAGTTGTCGATGGCGGGTGCCGGCCTGCGCGTGAGGAGGCTCGCGGAAATGCCGCGCAGCACCGCGACCGCGTCCTGGCGCAAAACTGCGAGCAGCGGCCCCAGATCGGCGACGAGCGCAGCCGGCAGGGGTTTCGCCGCCGCGCGGCCCGCCATCACCAGGTCGTGGCGCACGCGATAGAGGGTCCTGACCACGGGCTCGGGATCGTAATCGTCGCTGACCTTCATCTTGCGCTCGCGGGCCGCTTCGTCGGCCGCGGTCTCGGCCTGCTTGAGGGCGGCGCGGATCTTGGCATGGAGCGGGGGCACGCCCTGGCGGCCGAGATCGTTGGTGAGTCCGTCCATCAGCCGGTCCATCAGATCGGCATTGAGGCTCGCGACCTTGGCGGCGACTTCGCGCAACTGGCTGTGGGCACGAGTGGGCAGGATCACGAAGGTGACGGCCAGCGCCACGATGTTGCCGATGATGATCTCGATGACGCGGTCGGCCGCCGAGATCAGCGGATTGCCGCCAGGGCCATAGATGGGCAGCATGACGATGAGGGCGGTGACCGGCGCCACCCGGAAGACCGGATTGACCGCCGCCAGGTAGGCGAGCGGCAGGATCGCCGCGGCAGTGGCGATGCCAAGGCCGACATCCGTGACATGCGGGATGGCGATGGCGACGGCGGCGCCATAGAGCGCGCCGGCGACCGTTCCCCAGAGCCGGTCGAGTGCGGCCTTCAGCGAGCCGCCGACGCTCGTCTGGACCACGAGCAGGGCGGTGATCATGGCCCACCAGCCTTGCGGCAGGCCCAGCAGCTTCACCACCGCGAAGGTCGCGATGACGGCGGTCACGACGCGCAGAGCATGGCGCAGCTCAGCGGTGTGCTGACGAAAGAAAGTGAAGGGGTTCTGGATCGTCACCTTCTGAGCTCGAGAATGTCGAGCTTCGATTCATATTTGGGCGAGGGGAATTCGAGGCGCACCCGGTTCTCGTCTTGACGCACTGCATAGGCGACCTGGTCGCGATCCGGATCGCGGCCATATTTCTTCGGCTTCTCATCGCCGTAATAGAGCACGCCGAGATAGGTCAGCCGCGTGTCGCTGTCGGTATAGAAGGCGCCCGCGGTGCGCTGCGACCCGGTCAGCTTGTCGAGCTTCCAGCCCGAGCCATCGTCGCTGACCCGGCATTTGAACCAGCCATAGACGGTAAGCGGCAGGTTGCCGCCGAGCTTTACGGTGCGGCACTGCCAGTCGCCCGTCAGATCGAAGCCTTCCGAGAATGCGAGTGCCTTGCCGGCGAGGATGCCGTCGAGAGTTGCAACGTCTTCCCTGCTGCCGCCTTTCCGGGCTTCGGCAATCGCTTCGGCGCGGACCTTGTCGAAGGAGGCCAAGCGGGCCTTGTCCGGAGCCGTCATGATCTTGTCGATCTCACCATCGGCGGCGGCCCCCGTCGCAAAGCCTGCCATAGCGATGGCAAGGATGGCGCCGCGCGCAAGATTATCGAGCGATATCAGCATGGTGATGGCCTCCAAGTCCATTGCGGCCAATGCTAAAGACAGCCGGCGTCAGCAGCAAGACTTGCCGAAGTCGTGAACAGAAAAAGAGATCAGGGTCTCGACGCCACGTGCTTTTCCGTTACCGATCGGCTATCGTCACAAGAACCGTGCCCCGGTCGAATGGCCAAACGCCATACTTTCGAGCGCCGGGTGATCCCTTCGGCCACGGTTCGGGCGGCAGCCTGCCAGAAAGCACTCATGTCTCAACGATCTGCGAACGCCAGAGCTACGTCCGCCTCACGCCAGCTGACACGCGATCTTGCCTCTTACCGGGAACCGGATATGGCGCGCAGCATATTCGAGCTGGCGATCACAACCGTGCCGTTCCTCGCCATATGGGTCGTGATATGGCTTGCCCTCGATGCGGGCTACTGGATCGGCCTGCTGCTCGTCGTGCCCGGGGCGGGCCTGCTGCTCCGGCTTTTCGTCATCCAGCATGATTGTGGTCATGGCTCGTTCTTCCGTCATAGATCCACCAACGACTGGGTCGGCCGTGTCCTGGGCGTGCTGACGCTGACGCCCTACTACTACTGGCGGCATTCCCACGCTTTGCATCATGCGGGCTCAGGCAACCTCGATCGCCGTGGTTTCGGCGACATCGATACACTGACGGTGGCGGAGTTTCAGCAACGCACGCCGTTGCGCCGATTGCTTTATCGCCTGTATCGGCATCCGGCGGTTATGTTCGGCATCGGGCCGGCCTATCTGTTCATCTTTCGCCACAGACTGCCGATCGGAATGATGCGTGGCGGGTGGCAACCCTGGACGAGCGTCATGACGACCAATGTCGCAATTGCGATCCTCGTCGGGGCGATGGTGTGGCTCGTCGGCATCGGCCCGTTCCTGATCGTGCATCTGCCGATTACGCTTCTCGCGGCATCGATCGGGGTGTGGTTGTTCTATGTCCAGCACCAGTTCGAAGATACCCTGTGGGAGCATGACGGCAATTGGAATGCCCAGGAGGCAGCGCTGCACGGCAGCTCACACTATGACCTGCCTATCGTGCTCAGGTGGTTCTCGGGCAATATCGGGGTGCACCACGTGCACCATCTGGCAAGCCGGATACCCTATTACCGCTTGCCGGAGGTGCTGCGCGACCGACCGGAAATACGGAATATCGGCCGTCTCACGCTGCTTGAAAGCCTGAAGTCCGTGCGACTTGTGCTTTGGTGCGAGAAAAGACGCTGCCTGGTCTCCTTCGCGGAGGCCCGGCGCGTTATTCGCCACGCGGCTGCGGTAGGCTCGTGACGAATCCGCCGCGCACAAGTTTCTTTCGAGCCCCCGGTGTCCTATAGTAACGAGACGGATATTCTTCATAGTGGATTGGTGGAGAAGAAGCGGCTGGCAGCAGACAGGTTTGACCGCGGCCGCTCGAGCTTTTGAGCGAAGGGAGTCGATGCCCCATGGCTTCACGAGTGCCGGTCCCCCTCTGGCTGGTTCTTCTCGCGATGCTTCTGTCCGGGTGCGACTCTGCTGAGGATCTGGTAAATCGGAGATTGCCGCCTGTCGCGGTCGAACAGCACCGGGCAACCGCCATTCACACCGCAGAGGCGGCACTTGCCGAACTCAAAGACGCCAATGCCGGTTTCAACATCCGTATTGAAGATATCGCGGCCGCCGTGAATGCGGGCGGCTTCACCGAAAAGCTTGGGGTCGGGCGGTTGAAGATGCGGGGAGACCGCCAGCTCATTCTCGCGGAAGCGGAAGTGGTGAAGAATTTTTCCAAGGATGATTTTCCCGAGTTCGACGAAAACACGAAGAACCTGATCGACGCCCTGAAGCCCGAAATAACGGGCAGGATTACCCTGGGACTGGGCCTGGCCAGCGCGGACGCTCTTTCGGAAGATGGACGGCTCACGATCGGGCTTCGTTTGCTTCCGCTCTTTCGAAACATGGAAGTTGAGCACGTGGTTCTGGCTGGGGAGATTGACGTCGATATCCTGGTGATGCTCATGAATCGTCTTGCCGACAAAGTGTCGGGCGAGGTGAGCCGTGTGGAATTTGCGAAAGTGTCCTTTCCGACAATTCCCTTCAAAGGGGCCGATCTTGCGCGCTCGATCGTATTCGAGAATGCCGATGGCGCTGGTGAAAAGATCATCTCGACAAGACCGCTCTCATCGCCGATCCATTTGAGGTCAGTGGCCTGGCTCATCGATGGCTACAATGTCACGGCCATTGCCGAGCTTGCCCCCGTCGGCACGTCGCCCGCCGCCAGCTCCACCGCTGCTGGCAAGGAGGACTACACTCGCCTGCAAACCGAGTTCGCGGGCAAATTGATGGAGGGCCTGGGTGTTGCCGGTCCAGCGTCAGGCAACTGGGTCGCGGTAAGCAAGCGGCTGGTCGCCGAACTCGTCAATGCCGCATTCGAGCAGGGGCAGCCTTGTTTTGCGGCGAAAGCTTTTTTGGCAGAGCGACCTTTCAGCAGCAAGATAGAGATTCCCGCCAACACAGAAATGGACTGCACGCCGAAAATTGACTGCACGCCGATCAGAAACTGCGGCGCCGCAACCGTTTGCGAGCAAGCCGACGATTGCAGATCGACGCGTGATTGCCAGGTATGCGCGCTTGGCGCCTGCTTCAACGATCCGGCCTGCGAACGCATCAAGGCCACCACGAAATACAATTGCGAGGTCAGGAAAGCCGGGCGCAAGATCGAATGCGAACGCCTTGGGGCTCCGGCAAAAGCCGCATGCGAGACGGAGAGGGCAGCGGAGATGGCATCGTGCGAGACACGAAAGTCCGCAAGGCGGCTCACTTGCGAGGCGGGAAAGCAGGGCCTCGAGAAGCTGGCGGGAACCGGAAATGTTGCCGATCTTGCCGGGAGGATTGGCGGGTCGGCGGATATGTCCGTCTGTTTGAAGGAATTTTCGGTGGCGCCTTCGCTGGAGAGATTGGCGGCTTCGGCAATCGTGAGCGGGGAAGGCGCCGTCGATCTCGGCATCAAATACGTTCCTCGGGAGATCGCCCGATATTTCGCCTGCCAGTTTCCGTGGACCGAAGACAAGCACCTCAAGATCGTCATCCCCGAGCAGCCTGCCAAGCTCGATGCAAGCGTGGCGCTTGATGCATCGACGTCAAACGCAACGCTGAAAGCCAAGATCGAGACCTCGGCACTTGCCGCCCAAATGCGCCCCGGTCCCCGTGAACTGCTCCTCGGAAACTACGATATGCGCGCCGCCTGTGCGCCGGTCGATGCCATGATCCATGAGATGACATTGGACGTCGCGCCGTCAGTCCCCGAGATCGGCGGAGATTTCAGGCTGCCGGGAGAGGACCGTGTGCTTGCCCTGACATTGGAGCCGGCGACATTTGATATTTCCGGCACGAATGTGGTTGGCAAGGCAGCCTATGCTTTGAACGCGAAAGCTCTGATTCTCACCGCTGACCAGGCGGGTGTACCTGCCAACTAGTATTCGTTGCGCGGCTGCGGCTGGCCGGTGACGAAGCCGGTGTCGTCGAGATGATAGATATCGGGACGGAAGTGGATGCGGCCGTCCTCGGTGGCCCAGGCGGTGAGATACATGATGCGGAGATCCGGCCCGTTCCTGACCGGCTTGTCGAGGCGCCGGCCGCTCGTGGCGATGTTCTCGATCATATCGGCATTGAAGCCGTCCTGGCCGGACAGGATCCAATCGACCAGCACGTCGACGCGGTCGACGCGGATGCAGCCCGAGCTCAGATAGCGGGCATTCTGGCCGAACAATTCGCGCGTCGGCGTGTCATGCAGATAGACCGAATATTTGTTGGGGAAGTTGATCTTGACCGTCGCCATGGCATTCTGGTCGCCAGGGTCCTGGCGGAACAGGAAGAGGTTGCTCGGCGTCGATGCCCAATCGACATAGCGGGGATCGACCTCGCGGCCCGTCGCCTTTTCGATGACGCGGACGCGCATGTTGCTCAAGGCATCCGGATCCTTGGCGAGCTTGGGCAAGAGGTCGCGCCTGACGATGGAATCGGGTGCGGTCCAGTAAGGATTGAAGTTGATGTCGCTGATCCGGCTCATCAGCACGGGCGAGGGGCGGTCGATCTTACCGGCGACGATATTGTGCCTTGAGTAGACGGCACCGAAATTCACCGCCTCGAGCTGGGCCGAGGGGATGTTCACCAGGATATAGCGGGGCCCGAGCTTCGCGGCATAGGTCGCAACGCGCGGGCGGTTGATGCGCAATTGCTGCAAGCGGGCGCCGGCCGGGACGTTGAGCTCGGCCAGCGTGCGGTCATCGAGCTTGCCGGTGGTGGCGAGGCCGTGATTGGACTGGAACGCCCTGACCGCATTGCGGACCTCGACCGAGAACTTTTCCGGCACATCGACATCGAGGCTTTCGGGCGGCAGATAGCCTTCCGCCACCAGCCGCTGGCGCAGGAAGACGACCTGCCGGCTGACATCGCCTTTCTCCAGGCCGTGCTCGCTGACCATCGGCCAGCCGCCGATGCGGGCGATGTGCTCATACATGGCGACTGCCGCATCCATGGCCTCAGGCGATGCCGGGGTGAGAAGCGCTGCCTGGTTGTCGCTGCCTAAGATCTCGGTCTGGGTGGCGAGCTTGCCGTCCGGCGCCTTGCGGGTGAGCGAGCTGATGGAGCCCGTATATTCAGACGATTGAGCCCAGGCGGAAGCGCCAAAGCCCAGGCAGAGCACGAAAGCGAGAGCGGAAAGCGGCCTTGTCATGATCGAAGATGTCCCTGGATCCCCCTAGAGACTCTGCGATCTTAGTAAACCGATGCTTAATTAACCGTTCGCCAGCGCAATCATTTCTCTGCGGAAGGGCACTTCCAGCACATCGCGGGGCTTCGTGTCGAATTCCTCGGCGAAACGCCGCCCGGCATAGACGGCATGAACAATGGCAGCCGGCGCCCAGGCATCGCCAATGGCCGTCACCGGGACGCCCTTCTGCTTGAGGTCGCGATAGAGCGCGTCGTCGGCTTTCCGCGAGGTGACGAGGACGGCATTTGCCGTTTCATGCCGGCGTTCCTTGCCCGAATAGACGCAAGCGGTGACGAGGGCTTGGGCGTCGACCCGCAAGAGGGCTTCGCTTGTATGGATCGCGACGCCGATCTCGATGAGGCGCGCCTGGATGAATTTCTGCTCCATGGTGTTGGCGGTATAGGCGGCGGCGACCGAGGCCGGCGTGACATAGGTCACTTTCGTCCCCGATTTCACCAGCAATTCGGCGAGGACGCTCGCCATGTAATAGTGGTCATCGTCGAAAATGACAGCCTCGGCACCTTGCGGCCTCGTGCCCGCCATGAGATCGTCAGGGGTCAGCACATTCGCCGCCTGATCCACCGCGACCGGCCCATATTGATGATGGCCGGCGCCGTCGCGGCGCCATTTGGCGCCGGTGGCGCAGACGATGTGATCGGCGCCGAATTCAAGCGCCGTATCGGCATTGAGGTCGCTTTCGAGATAAAGATCGACATTAGGCATCTTGCCGATCTGCAGCAGGCGCCAGTCGCGCACGCGGCCCCAGGCGGAAAGGCCGGGGAGGCGGCACTCGCGCGCGACGCGGCCGCCGGCCTCGCGCGCTTTATCCGCGATGGTCACCTGATAGCCGCGCTGGCCCAGCGCCCGGCCGGCTTCGAGGCCGGCGGGGCCTGAGCCAATGATCAGGATTTGCGCGTCCCGCTCTTTCTTGCGGATGCGCTCGGGATGCCAGCCCTTGCGCCATTCTTCGCCCATCGACGGGTTCTGGGTGCAGCGTATCGGCGTCTTCGTCCAATCGCCGGTCACGCAGATATTGCAGCCGATGCATTCGCGGATGTCGTCGAGGCGGCCTTCTTCGATCTTCTTCGGCAGATAGGGGTCGGCGATCGAGGGCCTGGCCGCGCCGATCATGTCCATGATGCCCTGGCGGATGACGCGCACCATCGTGTCAGGCGACGTATAGCGCCCGACGCCGACCACCGGTTTCGTGGTGAGCTTCTTGACGCCCTTGATATAGGGCTCCTGGAATCCTTCCTCTGCGAAGCGCGAGGTCTGCGAGTCCTTGGGCCAGGCCGCGAGCGACAGGTCCCAGAGATCGGGCAGCTCGGCCATCATGGCGATGGCATCCTCGACCTCCTTGGGCTCGAGTCCCGCCTCGCCCATGAATTCGCTCATCGCGATGCGCACCGGCACGCCGCAGGTGTCGCCGACCGCATCCTTCGTGTCCTCGATGACCTCGCGCAACATGCGGGCGCGGTTGGCGAGCGAGCCGCCATATTCATCGCTGCGGTCATTGGTGGCGCGCGACAGGAATTGCTGGAAGATGCCAAGGCCGTGGCCGGCATAGACATAGATGAGATCGTAGCCCGCCTCTTTGCCGCGCAAAGCCGCGGCGCGGTGGATCTTGCGCAGGTTCCGGATGTCCTCCTTGTCCATGGCCCGCGCATGTACCGGATCGAAATGATAGGACGAGGCGGTCATCGCCATGGGCGCCATCGGCGCCTCGCGCGAATAGAGGTTCACCGCGGTGAAGCCCGAATGGCAGAGCTCGAGCCCGGCCAGTGATCCATGCTCGTGGATCTTCTCGGCGATGCGGGCGAGAGTCGGGATGTCGCGATCGTCCCAGTTGCGCAATTCGACATAGGGCGCCACGTCGCTGCCATGATGGATCTCCACCATCTCGGTGCAGACGACGCCCCAGCCGCCTTCCGCCTTCATGCCGCGCATGGCGGCGAGGGAGGAAACGTCGCGATAGCCCATGCCATTGCAATGCGGGACCTGATAGAAGCGGTTGCGGGCGGTAACGGGGCCGATGCGGATGGGCTCGAAGAGGATGTCGTAACGGGAGTCGCGGGTCATGAAAGGTCCTGCCAAAAGAGGACCATTCTGTACCAATGACGAACCAATTGCGCCAGCCCGGCGAAAATCTCCAAAATTTTAGGCTACATACCTCATGAACGACCAACGCCCTGCCGCGCTGACGCCTCACCCGGTCTCTTTTCTCGATCTGCACTTGCGGCCAGGCACATGGGCCTTTGCCCAAGCCGAAAAACTGCGGATCGGGGACCATTGGCGCAAGCTTGCCGACAAAAACCCCAAGATCTGGAATGGCGATGTCTTGATCTGCACGGGCGTCGAGCTGAAGGATGGCGGGCTCAAAGGCGATTTCATCAAAACCGACTATGCGAGCTTCGTCGCCTGGCGCGACTGGGGTTGGCCCGACAGGACCGTCTGCAACGTCTTCGGCTCGGCCGCCGTCCTCAGCGCCGACAAGGCCGTGCTCTATGGGCGCATGGCGGGCCACACGCTCAATGCCGGCAAGGTCTACCCGCCCGGCGGATCGCTCGAGATGAAGGATGTCACGGCCGATGGCCGCGTCGATGTGATGGGCTCGATCACCCGCGAGCTCGAGGAGGAGACCGGCCTCAAGGCGGCCGATGCGGAAAGAGGCGAACTGCTCGCGATCTTCGATGAGCACCGTGTGTCGGTCGCCCAGGTGTTCCACTTCGCCGACCCCGCCGAAGCGCTGGCGGCCAGGGTCAGGCACTATCTGCATTCCTCCCACGAGGACGAATTGAGCGACATCGAGATCATCACTCAGGCCTCGCGCTTCTCTTCGACCATGCCCTATGCGATTGCGCTGGCGCGATACTTGACCGGCGGGCGAGACCCGCGCTGAGGAAATAATCTTTGGCCGAAGAGCGCTCCAGCAACGGTGAGCAAAACAATCTTCGGATTTTATGTTAGTTCACGGCCACAATGGCCGACCCTGACAGCATCTCGATCATTTGCCCGTATTGTGCAAACACCACGACCAAGCCGATGTCATGGGCCATGACGCATTTCACCTCCAGATGCACGAAGTGCCGGAAGTCTTTTCTGTTCGATCGCGGCTATCTCCTGCGCACAATCCAACGGCTCGTTACCATGAAAGCCCGCCCGGGTTATGCGCGTTTCAGGAAAAGTACCTTTGACGCCAGACGCTAGTTCGGCCGGTTGAATCATTATCGCCAATGGGCAGCAACGGTCAGCAAAATGCGATCGTGGAATTGTGCTAGCGCTGGTAAAAAACGTCGAGATTGGAGGAGGGGCCCGAGAGCTTCAGGAGGCAATGTCCGACGCCAAAGCTATGATTTCCTCGAGTGTCGCACGATCGGGTGTGCCGAGCCACCCGGCGACAAACTGAAGGTCGGGAAGTTTGACAAGCGTATCGACAACCGCCAGCCTTCCTGCGGCAATGTCCGCGCCAACAATTGCCGGTGAAATAACCGCGACGCCGATGCTGTCGAGCGCCATCCTTACCAAGGTCGCCACTGACGAACTCGCATAGATGCGTGGTGCAGGCAGATGAGGTGTGGAAAAGAGTTCGACTATCTGAACGTACGGTTGGGTATTGCGCGCGAAGGTCAGAATCGGCCATCGAGCGATTTCTTCGAGCGCGACTTTCCGTCCGCTTAATCCGAGCGACGGATTCGCGACGAAGTTTACGGGAAACCGGCAAAGCGAGCGCTGGAGCACCGACGGCACGCTCAGCGGCCCAACAAGAAATGCAAGGTCGATTTTCTGCTGCAGAAGTTGTTCTTGCAGATTCGTCGAGATGTCGACTTCGATGTCGAGCGCCAAGTTCGGATAGCAATTGGTCATGCGTTCGAGAAACTTCGGCAGCCAGGTATGAACGATAGTCTCCGCGACGCCGAGGCGGAATGTTCCCTGCATCAGGGAGCGATCGGCAATCGTATGCACCATCTCCGCCCGGAGACGCAGCAGGCGATCCGCATAGTCGAGCACCTGTCGCCCGGCGGGCGTGATTGAAAGGCCACGATTGGAGCGATCAAAAAGCCTGACGCCCAGCCTTTCCTCGAGTTGCGATATGCGAGTGGAGATGGCGGGCTGCGTGGTGTTGAGCTTCTCGGCGGCGGCCTTGAAGCTTTCAAGTCGAGCGATCCACACAACTGTTTCGAATGTTTTGAAATCCATCACTGCTCCCCATGGATAAACGCATTTTATCGACATGCATAAGAAATGACGATTTGCATGCTTGGTGAATTAAGTCTTCTCTACAACGGCACTCATACTAATCAACGTTGTTAGGGAGAAACAGTAGTGACTATACAAAAATTCATGATCTTAGTTTGTATTGTGTCTCCATTTGCCACCACTGTCGCCCGTGCGGACGACTTGAGTAAGCTGAAGATGCAGATCCAGGCTCTGCAATCACGAGTATCTGACCTTGAAGCTCAGTCACAGGCTTCGATACCATCAGGGTACAGCCTATTGTCAATCCGCGATGGTCAAGGCGTTTATCACAATTCCGGCCCTGAACGGTATGCCGATCGTGTGCGCGAGGATTCGGGGTTCACGCTCTCGGTGCTGCCGACGGCCGATGCAGCGCCAGCGGCGGAAGTATCGGTCTCCGGCGAAATCCGCACCGCCTTGCTCTATACGGATCGCGACGATACGGGTGACAGCCTGGATGTCGTCAACCGCGGTCGCATCTTCGTTCGCGGAAAGGTCGATACGGCGGTTGGCGAAGTTGGCGGTTACTTCCGTCTGGAAGCTTCCGGCGGCGGTAATTTCTCGGATTATTCCGAAAACACCAGGATGAACAAGGCTTGGGGCTACTGGAAATTCGCTCCCGGATGGGAGCTGATGGCCGGCTACAACAACAATACCGGCGGTTTGCAGACCTCGTATGATTGGATGGTGAGTTCCATCCCGGCTCGCACGGTCGGTCCGGCGAGTTTCAATAACGAGCAATTGCGCCTCACTTATACAAGCGGTCCGTTCGCGATTGCGTTCTCAGTCGAGGATCCGGATGGAACGTCCGGTGATGTGTCCGATCTGCCCAACGCCCAGGCCTATGCAAGATATTCGTCGGATTCCTTGACGGCTCAGGCTGTCGGCCTCATCCAGGACGATGATTACGGCGCCACCGACTGGGCTATCGGCGGCGGCGCCACGCTCGGCATCGCTGAGAGTTTCAGGGTGCTGGCAGCCGCGGTACTCGGCGAAGGCACGTCATCCTACGCCAACCATGTCCGCCCGGGTTCAGCTGACGACGACTTCTGGGCTGCGTCGGGTGGTGTTATCGCCGACCTTTCGGAGGACACGCGTCTCGAACTGGGCGTCGGCTATGAGGACTACGATCTCGGCGGTCAGGCCCTCGGCATCAACGGTGGTTTCTTCTGGGATCCTGTCAGCCAGGTCACCGTCGGCCTCGGCGCCACCTGGGTAGACTATGGCAATGAAGCGGTCGATGACTTCGAGGACTACGACCAATTGCAGGTGTACTTGGGCACCTGGCTCAGGTTCCCATAAGCGAGATGGATTGAGGCCGGTGCAGGTATCTCCCACCTCGTACCAACTCCTCGATCCCCTACGGGAAGGCCCCCGCTGACTACACAGCAGGGCCTTCTTCGCTTTCTGAACCACCCAGATAAGAGGGAAAGCTGTTTGAATGGATGACTTGCTCAAGGCGAGCCGCTGGATCGATGCGGCCACGGCCTTCATCGGCCGTAACATCATCTGGCTGATCCTCGCCGCCATCCTGGTCTCGGCGATCAATGCCGTCATCCGCAAGGCCTTCGACTTGAGCTCCAATGCCTGGCTCGAGCTGCAATGGTATCTGTTCGGCTGCGTCTTCATGCTGGCCGCCGCCTATACACTGCAGAGGAACGAGCATATCCGCATCGACATCGTGTCCAGCCGTCTGTCGCAGAATTGGCGCAACTGGATCGACATCTTCGGCCATGCGCTGATGCTCCTGCCTTTTACGGCGCTGATGATCTATGAGAGCGTGCCTTTTGTCTGGAGCGCCTTGCGCTCGGGCGAGATGTCGGGCTCGGCCGGCGGCCTCATCATCTGGCCGGCCCGCGCTTTCATCCTTGTCGGGTTCTTCCTGCTCTTCATCCAGGGCATATCCGAGCTCATCAAGCGCATCGCCGTCGTGCAGGGCCTCATTCCCGATCCTCATCCGCATCACGAGTCGCATGCGCCGCTCGAGCCGCATCAGTAAGGCGGGAGGCCTCGGCTGATGACCGCCTTCCTCATCGACAACATGGCGCCGATCATGTTCGCCGCCCTGGTGATCTTCCTCCTGCTCGGCTATCCGGTCGCCTTCTCGCTGGCTTTCGTCGGCCTCTCCTTCGGCGCGCTCGGCATCTATCTCGATCTCTTCCCGCCCAACCTGCTGCAGGCCTTGCCCGACCGCGTCTACGGCATCATGGCGAACGAGACGCTGCTCGCCATTCCTTTCTTCACCTTCATGGGGCTCATTCTCGAACGATCCGGCATGGCCGAGGAATTGCTCGACACCGCGGGCAAGCTCTTCGGCCCGGTGAGGGGCGGTGTCGCCTATGCGGTGATCTTCGTCGGCGCTCTTCTCGCCGCCACCACCGGCGTCGTCGCGGCTTCCGTCATCGCCATGGGGCTGATCTCGCTCCCCATCATGCTGCGCTATGGCTATGACCGGCGCATGGCATCGGGCGTCATCGCCGCCTCGGGCACCTTGGCGCAGATCATCCCGCCGAGCCTCGTCCTCATCATCCTCGCCGACCAGCCCGGCCGCTCGGTCGGCGACATGTATACCGGCGCCATCATTCCGGGCCTGGTGCTCACCGCGCTCTACATGATCTACGTCTTCATCATGACGATGATCTTCCCCAAGGCGGCGCCGGCATTGCCGGCCGAGGCGCGCTCCTTCGGCGCGGGCGCGGACTACCGCCCGGTCCTCACCGCCGTGACCTTTCCGCTGGTGCTGGTGCTGTGGGGCATGATCGTGCTTTTCGCGCCCAAGCTCGGCATTGACCTGATCAACGTCTTCGCATCCGGTGTCAGCGAAGGCATCGAGGCGCGCTTCGTCGGCGAAGGAGGGCGCATGCTGGCGATGCTCGGCGCCTTTGGGGTGGTCTATCTCGCCTATGTCGCCGCCTTGCGCTATTTGCCGAAGATCCTGTCGATGATCCTGGGCGCACTCTTCCTGCTCCTGGCCGTGGGCGTCCTGTGGAAAGCCGCTCAGGCCTTCCATGCCGGCTTTGTGGCCTTGCCGCCCGCTTCCGAACGCGGCCTCGATCACCTTCTCGATCTCATCACCTGGATCGCCGGCGAATGGGTCTATTTCGTCGCTCTGCTCGGCCTCATCGGCGGCGGCGTGTCGCTCCTCAATGCGCCCTCGCGGCCGGTGGCGGGCGCAGTGTGGAAGATCATCGCCGACATCCTGCCGCCGCTCATCCTCATCTTCCTGGTGCTGGGCACGATCTTCCAGGGCATCGCCACGCCGACCGAGGGCGGCGCCATGGGGGCGGCGGGCGCGCTACTCTTGGCTTTGGCGCGGCGCCAGCTCAATTTCGGCATGTTGGGCCAGGCGCTCGAGCAGACCACCAATCTTTCCGCCTTCGTCATCTTCATCCTGATCGGCGCGCGCGTCTTCTCGCTCACCTGCT
>Ga0187894_10002226_pt1 | contig 23433 bp, 23 predicted proteins | sample GBC1701081metaG_FD_136650 | JGI IMG/M metagenome (GOLD analysis project Ga0187894, IMG submission 136650) | White microbial mat communities from a lava cave in the Kipuka Kanohina Cave System on the Island of Hawaii, USA - GBC170108-1 metaG ... | reverse complement strand
GCTGGATCTGGCCTATCTGTGGAAAGCCTCGGCTAATGGCATCCAACTCCAACTCTATGCCACCTTGCTCTTCTACACCGTGCTGCTCACGGTGTGTCAGCAAGTGGCCCAGAGCCTCAATGAACCCTTGGAGCGCATCTCGGTCGAGATGGTCTTTCGGGCCTTCTACCACTATAGTCGCGCACTGGAGCGAGGCGAGGTCGTGGAGTTGGTTCCCTATCTGGCAGCGCATGCGGACCTCTTGGGTTTAGTCAAGCGCTGGCGCTCGCGATGCCGCTTGCGCCAGCAACTGGAACAAATAGTATGGGGCGGCTCTTAAGTTGTGACCAGTGGAGTCCCCCCTACCCCTACCTGGCTCCCCCCTTCGACAATGTCACTCAAAGTTCCCTTTCTCTTGACACAACGTTAGGGCGACTTACTTTTACGTACATAAAGAGAAGAGGAGGTCGCCAGATGACACTGTATCGTTGGAATTCAAGGAACGAACTAACAGAAACTCAGAAGCAACTTTCTGCTTTCTTCAATGAGGTACTACGCCAGGATCTTCGCCCACACAACGGTTCCGGGGGCTGGACTCCGCCGGTTGACGTTTGCGAGACGGCTGAAGGATACGAATTCACCGTCGAACTCCCTGGAATGAAGCCAGAAGCTGTAGAAGTCGAGGTGAAAGAGAATACCTTAACTGTCAAGGGAGAACGCAAGGATGCAGACTTGAAAGAGGGCGAGCACTATCTCCGTCGTGAACGCCCAAAGGGTCGGTTTGCGCGTGTCTTCCGTATGTCTAAGCCGGTCAGCTCTGATGGAGTGACAGCGGCGTACCGTGACGGCGTTCTGGCGATAACTATACCGCTTCAGGCCGAAGCCAAGCCGCGGAAAATCCAAATACAAGGATAAAAAGAGCAATCCCTACCTTAAGGGGTTGCTTCTTATTTAGGGCGGGAAGATACTGGCTTAAAGAAATCTTTTTGAAGGAATACAGGACATGGATCTCAATCGATTCACGGAAAAATCCCAAGAAGCTCTCCGCGGTGCGCAGACACTCGCGACGCGTCGTAACCATCAGGGTGTAGATATCGAACATCTCCTGGCGGCGTTGCTTGAAGAGCCCGAAGGATTAGCAGCTGCGTTGCTCGCGGGTGCCGGTATTGCCCCGAATGCAATACGCGAGCGAGCGGAGCAGGAACTGAATCGTCTCCCTCAGATTTCCGGGCCAGGGGCTGGGGCGCAACAGAGCTACCTTACCCAGCGATTGGCCCGCTTGCTAACCCGAGCCGAGGACGAAGCCAAGGGCCTAAAAGATGAATACGTGAGTGTTGAACACTTGCTGCTAGCCATGCTCGAAGATAGTGGAGCGGCTGGGAAGATCTTTAGATCACTTGGAGTGAATCGTGAGCGGTTGATGGCTGCTCTCCAGAAAGTACGGGGCCATCAGCGAGTTACGAGCCCAAATCCAGAGACCACCTACCAAGCTCTTGAGCGCTACGGCCGCGATCTCACCAAGCTGGCCACCCAAGGCAAGCTCGATCCAGTGATTGGACGTGACGAGGAGATCCGCCGCGTTATACAGGTGCTTTCTCGCCGTACCAAGAATAATCCTGTTCTGATTGGAGACCCTGGTGTAGGTAAGACCGCCATCGTCGAAGGACTGGCTCAGCGCATCGTGCGAGGCGACGTCCCGGAAAGCTTGAAGAGCAAACGACTGATCGTGCTCGATATGGGAGCGTTGATTGCTGGCGCAAAATTTCGCGGTGAATTTGAAGAGCGCCTCAAGGCCGTTCTGAAAGAAGTGCAAGAGTCTGAAGGGGAAGTTATTCTATTTATTGACGAACTTCATACCGTGGTCGGTGCCGGAGCGGCTGAAGGAGCGATGGACGCATCCAATTTACTCAAACCTTTGCTTGCTCGTGGTGAACTGCACTGCATTGGTGCGACTACCCTTGATGAGTATCGCAAATACGTTGAGAAAGATCGTGCACTAGAGCGTCGCTTTCAGCCCGTGATCGTTGATCAGCCGAGCGTGGAAGATACGATTTCAATCTTGCGGGGGTTGCGGGAGCGGTATGAGGTCCATCACGGCGTGCGGATTAAGGATGCCGCGTTAGTGACCGCGGCGGTGCTATCGCTCCGGTATATCAGTGATCGCTTCCTTCCAGATAAAGCGATCGATTTGGTTGACGAAGCTGCCGCTAAACTACGTACCGAGATTGATTCTATGCCGACGGAATTAGATGAGACCTCGCGTAGAGTCATGCAGCTTGAGATTGAGCGAGAAGCACTCCGCAAAGAAACCGATCAAGCCTCGCGCGACCGGCTCGCCAAGTTGGAAAAAGAATTGGCAGATCTCAAGGAAGAAGCCGATCAGCTCAAAGCGCGTTGGGAAATAGAAAAAAATACTATCGGTCGGCTGCGCGAGCTCAAGGAAGAGATTGAGAAGACAAGGGTGGCAATGGAACAGGCTCAGCGAGAATACGATCTTAACCGCGTTGCTGAGCTTAAATATGGGAAACTCGCTCAACTGGAGCGTGAGTTAGCCTCTGAAGAAGCACGGATGCAAAGCGACCAGGGAAAGGCGCGTTTGCTGAAAGAGGAAGTTGACGAAGATGATATTGCAGCAGTGGTGTCTCGCTGGACTGGAATTCCCGTGTCGAAGCTCCTTGAAGGCGAGAAAGAAAAACTTCTCCAGCTTGGTGAACATTTGCATAAGCGAGTCATCGGGCAAGACGAGGCCGTGCAGGCTGTCGCTGATGCGGTGATCCGTGCCCGTTCTGGACTCAAAGACCCCAATCGTCCGATCGGGTCGTTTATTTTTCTTGGACCAACCGGCGTTGGGAAAACCGAGCTTGCTCGGGCGTTAGCTGAATTTCTGTTTGATGATGAAGGGAACATGGTGCGCCTTGATATGTCGGAGTACATGGAGAAACACACGGTAGCCCGTTTAATCGGCGCGCCTCCGGGATACGTTGGTTATGATGAGGGGGGACAACTTACTGAAGCTGTGCGCCGACGTCCATACTCTGTCATTCTGTTTGATGAAATCGAAAAGGCTCATCCGGACGTTTTTAACGTCTTGTTACAGATTCTTGATGACGGACGGCTCACCGATGGTCATGGACGCACGGTCGATTTCAAAAACACTGTGGTGATTATGACCTCCAATGTCGGTAGTCAGTTGATCCTCGGCTATCATGGTGGCGAGGATGCAGAAGCATACGAACGTATGAAGCGCGATGTGCTTGACGCATTGCGGCAACAATTCCGCCCTGAATTTCTTAATCGTGTGGATGAGATTGTCGTTTTCCACAGCCTGTCGCGCGAACACCTCAAAGCGATTGTGGACATACAACTGAAGCGGTTGCGCGAGCGGTTGGCCGAACGCCATATCACACTCGAACTGACCGATCGGGCACGAGACTACTTTGCTGCAACTGGGTACGATCCGAACTACGGGGCACGACCACTCAAGCGGCTTTTGCAACGAGAGATCGAAACCTCACTGGGGAGAAAGCTGTTGGCTGGCGAGATCGGCGAGCACTCCCGCGTGGTTATTGATTGGGATGGGAGAAGCTTGTCGTTTACTGGTTATCCAGCAGCTGAGGCGGCCTGAGCCACTGGTACAGTACGGGCCTCTGCCGGAGGAAGGTCACGCGCAACGTACTGAGAGTAGACATGGTATCGTTTGAGAATCGCATTGGCGTAACGCACCGCTTCACGACCCTGGGCGGAGCCGAAAAGTGTCTTCGTGTAATACTTCGAGTTCTCTAGTAACGGCAAAACCTTCTCCATTGATTCACTCCAACAGTCAGGGTCATATCCCAGGAGGCGCGCAATACGCTGCGCATCTTCAACATGGCCGACTCCCATGACGTAACTTGCCAGTGTCAGTGCGAGGCGATCTTGTGGCCGCCCGCGCTGGAAACGCTGAAAGAGCGAGCGCAGGTACTTTACTCCCGTCTCAATGTTGCCGCGCGGATCAGAATAGTTCTTTGTCCCCACTAGCCGTGCGGTGAAAGGCATGATTTGCATAAGCCCATACGCACCTGCGTCACTCACGCGAGTATGGTCGAAGCGAGACTCTTCGAAAATTAAGGCTGCGACTAGTCGCCAATCAAACCCGGCTTCCTCAGCGTGGCGGGCAATGAGGCGGTCATAGCGTGAGAGCCGCTTCATGGCTGTTAAGGTACCTTCCGACTCGTATGTGACGTTGCGAAGAAGCGAGGCGGAAGCAAAATATTTCTCAAAAAGAATCTTCTTCAACCCCGAACGACTTACACGTTCGAGATAGGTGTTTATTGCTTGTAAGAGCTGGGTCTGTCCTGGTCGTACAGCCCAAACGAGCTGAATCGGTCGTGGAAGAGACCAAGCCGTGCGTAGTCGCCCTGGGTACAAATTATGAACAAATCGAGCGAGCGGGTCCATCACCACTGTAGCCACCGCTTTCCCCTGAACAACAGCACTAAGAGTTTCTCCCATCGCTTCGCCACCTGATCCTAGGAAAAGAACGGGAGGGAGCGCAAGTAACTGGGTACTCACTTGTAACTGCTGAGCGTAGACCGAGCCAGATTGTACGGCTATAGGCTGACCGGCGAGTTCAACGACGTTACGCGGGGCAGTTCCCTCACTTCGGGTGACAACCTGGGCAGCCGTTTCGAAGTACGGCTGTGAGACCGCCACTGGTCCTAGATCGATCCCGGCGGCTGTAGCGAGGCCTGCAATGATATCCCCCTTGCCTTCATTAAACCACGGAACAAGATCCGTTCCTGGAGGTGGAGTTCGTATTTCGAGATTGACGCCTATATCTTCGGCGAACTGCTTAGCTAATTCGTATTCAAAGCCTACTTGGCCACCGCGGTAGAGAAAGTACGAGGCTGGACTGTGATGCATTAAGAACGTAACAGTACCGCGCCGTTGAAGATCAGCGATGCAAGATTGAGGAGTAGCCGTTGGAAGCTTTCCCGTAAGTGGTTGAGTATTTACCGGGCAAAGATCTGAGAGAGAGAACTGAGAAAACACCGTATTCGGGAGGATCTTCTCGACAAAGGGGGTCTCTCGCGCTTCTTGCAGGGTTGAAAGAGCAGGGGGAGCCGCCACTTTCTGTGAAGGAATGTTTGGTCGGGATCGTACTGCACCACCCACAACACTGGCCATCACCACCACCCAAGCCCCGACCCGGAGGTAGACGGTGGTCATGGGAGTTTTCCATATCCTACCTGATCTTATTTGACAAGTGCGTCCGTTGACAGGGAAAAATTTTTTCCCTACCGTTCCTCTATGGGTGCACGGGAAAAAATTCTTGAGACTGCCGCGCATCTTTTCTCTACAAGCGGATATCGCGCGACCTCGCTTGCCCAAGTGGCACGTGCAGCTCATGTCAGTAAAGCTCTCATCTTGTGGTACTTTAACAGCAAGGAGCAACTCTTTCGCGTAGCTCTTCAGCATTTCCTCACTCCTTATGAGATTGACGATCAAGTCCTGATGGGACTCTCAGAGAGTGAGCAGGTCGAAAAACTCATTAATGATTACTACGATTTTATTGCGGAACATTTGTATTCGGTAAAATTCGTCCTTGGACAAGTTGTTCGTGGAGATGAAAACTCCCAGGAACTGGTCGAGCATGTACGTGAACTTTATCGCGTGTATCGAGGGCTCCTTGCTACGATTTTAGAACGAGGGAAGACGCGCTGTGTGTTTGTCCCACAGGTACGACCCACTGAGGATGCTGCTCTGATTATGGCCGCGCTAAACGGACTCTTTGTCCAACGGTTGGTTGAACAGGAGAACAATGGAGTTGCACGAGAACTCCTCGATCATTTTCAGCTCACTGTCCGTGAACGGCTTTGTACTCCATCACCGCACCCAGACGTGTCTTTTCTTTCTTTGCCGGAACTTCTTTCAACACAACGCCCAAGGCGCTGAGAGCAAACCGTTTACTTTCTCTTTTATGCTGTGCTACAACCCCTGCCGTATTCCCCAGTGCTAAAGATAGGAGGTTGTATGATCGAAAAAATCATCGAATTGACGGGCTCGTCCTCGACCGGCATTGAAGATGCGGTATCTCTAGCCGTGGCGCGTGCTGCGGTGACCATTAACGGTATTTATCATGTTCAACTCACTGATATTTCGGCGATGGTCGAGGATGGCATGGTCGCACGTTGGAAGGTCAAGATCAAAGCAACGTTTCCCGTAAAAGATCGAGTGCATGAGTAAAGGATATGGACGCAAAGATCCACGAAGTCGCCTCCGGTGTCTACCAGATTTATCTCCCACTACCGATGCGCCCGAGTATCGTTAACGTCTACCTTGTTCGAGACGGAGACGAATGGGCACTGATTGACACTGGCATGCATAGTGAAGAGAGCATTGCCACATTCAAGGTTGCCTTAGCGGAAGTTGGGTGCCCACTTTCGTCTGTACGGAAACTCATCTCTACACACCACCACGCTGATCACTTTGGAACCTCACGGACGTATAAAGAACTGACTGGCGCCGAAGTATACCTTAATCCCCTTGAAGTGCCGCGCATTGAACGCATGCAGTCCTCGACGCCGTTGCCTGAAGCTCTAGCATTTTTTCGCTCACATGGTGTGCCAATTCCCGACTCACCGGACGCGATGCCAACACCGGGACAGTACTTCGGCACGTTATATGCCCCTGTCCAACCTGACTATTCTCTGAACGATGGTGATATCCTCCATATTGGTAAACGTGAGGCAGTAGTGGTGTGGACCCCTGGACACACTGCCGGTCATTGTTGTTTGTATTTCCCTCACGGTAAAATACTGATCGTCGGCGATCATCTTCTGCCCAAAATTACTCCGCATGTCGGTGTTTACTACTTCGGGCCGGATAATCCGTTGCAGGATTTTTTAGATTCCCAACAAAAAGTGCAGAAATTTGACGTTGAGTTAGTATTGCCGGCACATGGGGGAATCTTTAAGGATCATCGACACCGCGCCCAACAGATCATCCAACACCACAAATTCCGTCTCCAAGAAATCCGCGATGCTATCCAAGGGCGTGCGCGTACCGCTTACGACGTGGCTATGGAGCTTTTTGAGTTTGGACAGGATCGTCCTATCTTTCATTTGCTGGCTGCGACCTTCGAGACGTTAGCGCATCTCCACCTTTTGATGTACAACGGCAAAGCTCGACGGATTGAAGAGGAAACCAATATCCAGTTCATTGCTCAATAATGAGAGCCCCAAAGGATAGAACCCATAACCTTTATTTCAATGCTAGGTGTGCTGAATTTACTTCGGTTTACATTATTTGACCACTCGTACTAGCTTCCGTTACCGCGTTTTCCATACTGTTATGGTGTGTGTACGCTGAGCACTAACTGGAGGCTTCCAACCCCTTCGGTGTCTCAGTCCGCAGGCCACCCATACGCGTTTCGTACGAATGAATAGAGGCCGAGCGTAATCCTAACCGTTCTCCTACGAGGCGAACTCAAGCTCACATTAAAACGCGAGAAGTACTCTGGCGCACCACGAGGTATGAGATATGCGGTACACTATTTTTGATATCGAGACGCGGATTGAAAAGAATCTGGTCCGGGCCGCGTATTTTCCTCATGAAGACATCTCGGACGAAGAGGCCTACCTCCGTGCTCAGCAACGCTTGCGCCAGGAACAAGGGAATGACTTCTTTCCTCTGTCGTTTCACGTCCCGATCTCTATTGCCGTTGGGCAAGTGAACGAAGAGCGGATTCTGTCTACCGTTGAGACGATTGATGAAAACAACTATAGCGAGGAATCAATTGTCCGCAGTTTTTGGCTACGGTTAGAGCGGTTTCCCGGTACGCTCGTCACCTTCAATGGTCGTAATTTCGACTTGCCAGTGTTGGAACTCCAAGCACTCAAATATGGCTGCTCGGCGCCTCGTTACTTTGGAGGCAAGTACCGCAACCGCTACTCGGAGGACGGGCACTACGATCTTTACGACTTTTTGACGAATTACGGAGTTCACCGCTTACGAGGAGGATTTAACCTCTTAGCCAAAATGATTGGGCTGCCCGGGAAGACCGAGATCGATGGCTCAATGGTCCAGGAATTATGGCAAGAAGGACGCCTGAGTGATATTCACGGGTATTGTCGCCACGATGTGATCCAGACCTATTTTCTCTTCTTGCGAATCGAGCTCTTACGGGGACGTCTCACTCCGGAGCAATACGAACGGGCAATAGCGCAGACGACAGAGTTTCGTAGCAGACTTGAGGCAGAATCCAGCAGGAAAGGAAAATAGAGCGAGAAAGGGTCTCGCCCTTCTACCGTAATTGCGGCGACGCTAGGAAGAAAAGTACTTATGCAGCTTTTGCTTTGCGCGAATGTTCGGAGCGCCCAGCCGAAAGAGCGTGACGTCGACCACTTACTCGACGGAAGGGGGAAAGAGAAATTGTGGCACTCTGCCGTTCATGGTGCGATAAGAGGGTGCCTTTCCAACGGTTGAGCCCACCGCGTAAATAGTCTGCTTCAATATCAAGAGCAGCACAGATATTCTCAAATGAGAACGGCCAGTTGTTGTCAGACGCACTGATCCATTCCTCGGTTTCCCTCAATAGCCGACGCTGCCGACGCGTTGCCCCTCGAATTGATTTCTGAAATGTCGAAATAGCGTCCTCCATAACCGCCAACATCAGGCGCTTTTCCGGCTGAGACGAGCGCTCAGCCTTGACCCGATCAAAGTATTGCGATGGGACGATGAGGTCGGCTTCTAATGTTGCCAACGACCGCTCTTCTGCCACCGTGCTGCTTGTCATCGATGCTCCTCCGTTTGCGATCTTTGTTCGCGAGACTACAGGAACCCCTTCTGGTGAGCAGAAACCATGCCAGAGTTGGATGCTAACGAAAGAAAGAGGTTTCTGAGAGAAATCGGCAAGGTAAACATTATTCTGGCTTAAAAAAAGACATATAAAATCATAAATATGTCTTAAAATATTACTAAAGAGGGAAAAATACCTAGAGGGAGGCACAAAAAGCTCCCGCAAATTCAAAAGCAACCTGACTTTTAGTTGTCGCTGCTCCGAAATGGGGAATGCAAGTGAAAATACACGCCGAAAGGCCATAGCAGATGACGGTTCTGTTTCCTCTCTATGAATCTTTTAGAGGTGACGAGAGGAAAGCGTGTAAGAGACAAACAAGTATCAGACGACGACCCTGGGAAGTTTAGTCATCGCTCGACGAAGTTCGTCTTCTGAATAGTCTAGATCTTGAATCTCGCCTGAGAGATAGCGATCATAAGCGGTCAGATCGAAGTGGCCGTGGCCACTCAAGCAGAAAGCAATGACCTTTTTCTGTCCACTTTCTCTGCAGTATAGCGCCTCATCGACAGCCGCCTTAATGGCGTGAGCGCATTCTGGAGCTGGCAGAATTCCTTCTGCGCGGGCAAACATGAGGGCTGCGGCAAAGATCGGACGCTGTGGATACGCTACCGCTTCAATAATATTCTCGTGAACAAGCTGACTGACGAGTGGGGAATCACCGTGATAGCGTAACCCACCGGCATGAATCCCTGGCGGAACAAAGTCGTGACCAAGAGTGTACATCTTCAGTAACGGTGAGAGCTGGGCCATATCACCGAAGTCGTAGGCGTACACTCCTTTGGTCAGGGTCGGGCACGCTGCCGGTTCAGTCGCAATGATACGGAGGTTTTCTCCTGCTAGCTTACGCGGGACAAAAGGAAAGATAAACCCACCAAAGTTGCTTCCGCCACCGCAACAAGCAATGAGAACATCGGGCCCTTCACCAGCCAAGGAAAACTGCTTGATTGATTCCAGGCCGATGACCGTCTGATGCAGAAGCACATGGTTCAACACACTCCCCAGAGCGTATTTCGTGTCGGCTCGGCTCGCTGCTTCCTCAGCAGCTTCGGAAATCGCCAGCCCTAAACTCCCGGGTGAGTTGGGCTGTTCGGCTAACACTCGACGCCCTGACTGGGTTTCTGAGCTTGGGCTTGGTAATACCTGAGCGCCCCAGGTTTCCATCATATGACGGCGGTACGGCTTCTGGTCATAACTCACGCGGACCATATAGACTTTAACTTCGATGCCAAAAAGCGCACCTGCCAGGGCTAGAGCCGAGCCCCACTGACCCGCTCCAGTTTCCGTCGTCAAGCGACGAATGCCGGCTTTTTTGTTGTAATATGCTTGCGCAACCGCAGTATTCGGTTTGTGGCTTCCCGCAGGGCTAACGCCTTCGTACTTGTAATAAATGTGGGCAGGCGTATCGAGTACTTTCTCTAGGCGTCGAGCACGGTATAGAGGCGTGGGGCGCCATGACCGGTAAATCTCTCGTACCGGTTCGGGAATCTCAACTTCTGGGGAGCCCGACATCTCCTGAGCAAGGATTTCGTCACAGAATAGCGGTGCCAGGTCGGCGGGTCCAACCGGTTGATGAGTTACCGGATGTAGAGGTGGCACAGGTGGATGCGGAAGAATAGGAACGATATTGAACCAAGTCTTGGGAATCTCAGTCTCGTCAAGAAGGATTTTCGTTCTGTCATTCATAGATCGCTCGCACGAAGACTTTTACTGGTGAAAGCATGGCACACTTTTTTCCTTCACGCCACCTGTGGTAGGGTAGGGGCCGAGCCTCTCAGCATAGGTACGTTATGAATGTTCCATGTCCATGGGCAGGACTGCTCCTCTTCTTTCTTAGTGTAGGCTGCGTCACAACGACGGAAAGGCTACCAGGTTATCGCTACTCCAATCCGCCCCAAGACGAAAGTGTGCTCGACGAGTTGCGGCGTGAATTTGGCTGGCAAAAGCCTCCTTTCGGGATGAATCAAGAACCGTTCTATACACGAGCAGCACGAGATGTGAAAAATATCGTCTCAGATTGGTTTCGGCACGATGAAGGAGCCTCGATGGGAACGCTGGAGGGGCAACAATCATTTAAGCAATTCAAGCAAGAACAGGAAGAAACAATCCGCCGTCTGCGGGAGCAGCAAGAACAGGAAAGGATTGAGTAATGAGCGATGGATAATAAAGACTGGATAAAGAATCCAGAAGTCAGTATCCAGAATTGAGAAAGGAAAAGAGACAGTCCTCACCCAATTTTCCATGACAACCGTTACCCATCTCATCCTACTGGTGATTCCGAAATAGCAAGATGAAGAAGCTGGGCGTTGTTACTCTTCTTGTGTTGGGCTTGTTGTCCTCCGGGTTGTCATCCTTCGCTGAGGACCTCCATGACGCAGCCCAAGAAGGCGACTTGGCAAAAGTCAAAAATCTTATCGCTCAGAGAGCGGGTATCAATGCCGAAGGCCAACATGGCGAGACTGCTTTGCACCTTGCGGCTTCACACGGGCGCAAACAAACTGTGAATTTTCTTCTCACCTGTGGAGCCGTGGTCAACGTGCAGGATGAGGACGGAAACACCCCACTGCACTACGCGGCGGGGAAGGGTTACCTCGATGTGGTTGAGCTCTTGCTTACTGCCCAGGCAGATGTCCGTACTAGGAATAGCCAGCATTGGGGCCTCTTGTACCTTGCCGGGGAACGCGACAATATAGAAATCATCAATATTCTCACTATCCCCGACGGCAAGGCCGGTACTTGGCGCAACCGTGGAGAGACCCCCCTCCATCGAGCTGCACAGAGTGGAAATCTTGAGATCGTGCAACTCCTTCTTACTCATGGAGCCGAAGTGAACGCAAGGAATGAGTACAATGGCCAAACTCCGCTCCACATTGCCGCGGGGCAAGGAAATCTTGCTGTGGTAGATCTCCTTCTTACTCATGGAGCTGATATTAATGCGAGGGTTGCGCTTACAGTGAATCCGTCCGATCAAATGAGCTACTTGCTGACTCCTCTGCACTTGGCAGCCTTGGCTGGTCGCTGGGAAGTGACAGAATTGCTTCTTGCTCATAGGGCTGACGTCAATACCGGGATCCAGAGCCAGGAAAATGCAGCTCGCCTTCTTCCCGATGCTTACACAGATAACTATAATCGTTTGGCAGATCTCGGCTCTCTTAAAGGGCTGACTTCGCTCCATTGTGCCGTGTTCGTGGGACAGGAGGCCGTTGTTAACACTTTGCTCACTCACGGTGCCGATGTTGAAGCCAGAGATGATTCTGGACGGACTCCACTCCACCTTGCCTCGTTTTGGGAGAATACGGTTGCGGCAGCCGCTCAGGTTCTTGCACGCGGGGCAATTATTGACGTTAGGGATAATTCTGGAGCAACGCCGCTGCAGCTGGCGATGAAGAAAGGGCGGAAGGCTCCAGTCGAGCTATTGCTCGCTTACGAGGGAAACGCGAGGAGGAAGGAAAAATTTGAGGTGAAAGGTCCCTCGGTCGGACACAAGGTGTTCCCTGTACGGACCGTACCTTTGCCAACCGAGCGTGAGTGGTAGAGCTATGTCTGCATTCGTTCAAGGAGGAGTATGAACGCACTGGTTGTTGGTGGCACTGGACCTACGGGGCCATTCATCGTTAATGGGTTGTTACAACGTGGCTACAAAGTGACGATCTTCCATCGCGGGACCCACGAGATTCCCGAGATTCCCTCAGAGGTGGAACATATCCATGGAGACCCGCATTTTCGCGAGACCATCGATGATGCATTAAAAGGCCGGACGTTTGACCTCGCGGTTGTGACATATGGGCGCATTCGCTTTGTTGCCGAGGCGTTGGTTGGAAAAATTGGACGTTTTATTGGCATCGGTGGTGTGGCTGCCTATCGAGGATACATGCATCCGCACATGCTCTCTCCGTCAGGTTTGCCAACCCCAACTCCAGAAAGTTTCCCCGTTGTGGCAAGCGAGCAGGAACTGCGCTTTTCCTATTTGATTGCGATTACAGAACAAGCAGTATTAGACGCGCATCCGACGGCTGCGTACTTTCGTTACCCATATATCTACGGGCCGTATCAACTCGTGCCGCGCGAATGGTGCATCATACGACGCATTCTCGACAAACGACCCTACATCATCGTACCAGATGGCGGACTGACCCTCTCTACGCACGGATATGCGGGCAACATGGGGCATGCAGTTCTGTTATCTGTCGATAATCCCAAGGCGTCGTCTGGGCAAATTTACAATTGTGGTGATGAGCGGACGCTGACCTTGCGGCAGATCATTGAAGTCATCACCAAGGAAATGAATCATCAATGGGAGATTCTTGATGTTCCTAATGCTGTGGCGATTCCGTCGCGACCCTATGCTTTCCAAGAAACCTCGCATCATCGCATGATGGATCTGTTCAAGATCAAGACCGAAATCGGTTACCGCGACATTGTCTCTCCAGAGGAAGGATTGAGAAAAACTGTCCAATGGTTATTGAAGAACCGGCCAAAACCTGGTGATGAAGTTGAAGTGCGGCTGCAGGACCCGTTTGATTATGCTGGCGAAGATCGTTTAGCTGCCGCCTATAAAGAAAGTATGCAACGCATGGCTGCTGTGCCGTTCACTATCGATACCAGCCGCCCACATCCGTATGCTCATCCAAAAGAGCCTGGTCAACAACGAGATCATCGAGCTCGGTGATGACTAGAAAACTACTTCAGACGATTGTCTTCGGGCAAGTCCACTCATCATATTTGCGACCCTGAAAGGCGATGGGCGAAGATGGACCGTGAGATTCTGATCTTGAGAACTGGTGAGCCACCTCGACAAGTAAAAGAGAGGTATGGTTCCTACGATCAGGCGATTGTCAATGCGTTTGAAGGTGGGGGCAAGTTTATGGTGGTAGATGCCCGAAGGGAGCCTTTGCCTGAGCCTGCGTGTGGGGGAATCATCATCACCGGCTCAGCAGCCTCAGCGTACAATGAGGATGAGTGGATCCGACAGAGCGAGGATTTCCTTAGACGGGCAGCCGACAGAGGGATTGCGATTTATGGAATCTGCTTTGGGCATCAACTGCTCGCCCAGGCATTCGGCGGAAGGGTAGAGAGGTGTCCAGGGGGATGGGAGCTTGGCACAGCTTCTGTTTCACTGTGTAGTGAGGCTCTGCAAGACTCGCTTTTTGCTGACCTCCCTGAGGAATTTCTTTCCCAGCAGAGTCATGGCGACGTTGTTGTTGAGCTTCCTGCTGGAGCGGTTCGGCTCGCCGGCAATGCCCATTGGCCCATCCAGGCGTTTCGATTGGGGGAGAAGATCTGGGGGACGCAGTTTCATCCTGAGTTTACCGTGGGGATCATGGAAGGTCTCGTAGACGCTCTGACCACATCTCTGCCGGCGGAGGTGTTTCCTACTCTGACGGGGGCGCAGTCGATCAGACAGCAGATCCGTGCGGGTTTGCGCGATACCCCTCAGGCGAGGGACTGCTTACGCAATTTCGTGCGATTTCTTACCACGTCTTAGATTCTAAAACCTCCTGAGAGGTGGGAGATCAGCAAGGCTAAGATAGGAATCGCTCTAAAGAGTTACAAGACGAAGGTGTTGTTTTCTTGGCTTTGGTCCGAGTCAATGAGATTGATCTGTTTTACTGCGACCTTCCAAGAACCATTTTCTTGCCGCAGCACGTACCCGTACCAGCCAGGAACAGCTCGATGGATTCCCAACCGATAAGTGTAAATCACGAAGTTTGCCCTCGCCCTGACTTCTTGCGGACCGGCAGTCCATATTTCGATGTTGGTCAGTAGATGGCGAGTGCGAGTAGGTGGAATCTGCGAATAAGCGTACCCCGTGCGCAGCCGCGCGACGCGGTCCTCAAGCCGGCGACGGTCATGAAACTCTAAAGAGACCTCTCGCCTAGGGTCTCCTCCGCCAGGGGTCGCAGGAATCCAGTAGAGACACTCGCGGGTGAAAAGATCGAGCCACTCTGTAAATCCTCCTTCGTCGATGAGTCGGGCTTCTCGGATAAGTAACTGTTCGCATTCTTCCTGCACTTGCGCGCTCGGCGGCCTCCCAACGTGGGACCATTCCCGCGCGATCTGTATCAGCCACATATAGAACTCATCGTTGATATAGTATGAGAACTGGGAAGTGTCTGACCGCTGCTCCGCCATTGGTGTCTCCTTCCCTGGGGTTATGCAACAACCAGGTGCAAGTCGGCGCTCATCAACCGCTTCCACTCCTGGTAGTAGGTACGGAAGTGTAAGTCGTCTGTGACGGGCCCCGTAATCACCCCTCTTTCATCTACGCGCTCCTGGCCAGTGTAGAGGTGTCGACTCACATCTATCCATTCGATCTCCGGGATGGAGAGTCCTTCCTGGCAGGCCTCCCAATTTGCCACGTCATCAACCTCGCCAAAGTTGGGGAAATCTTCCTGCGTGCGCATGCGCAGAATGTTGATTTCTTCCGGAACTCCCGTAATGGTGGTGGCGTACCAGGTGAGCTGCGTGCGATCCACAGCAAGGGGTTCAATCACTTGGATTTGGTTGCCGATGACGAGGAGATTGGGAAAGATGTTGAGGTTCATGCCCGAGCCCACTGCCACCTCGAGCAGCCGCTCGGCTTCTTGATCTCCCAGCCGTTTCCTGAGCTGCGCCTCATACGCCTCGCGACCTGGTTGGGGCCGCTGCTGTCTCCAGGCGGACACTGCATGCATCTCTGGACGTTGGTCGCCAAAAGTATGGCCGCCACCGCCCAAAGACTGGAAGTACATGCGCGTTTCATCGGGGTTCCCCTGAAAATAGGTCATATCTCTGGATTCCCCAGAACGCTTCGCTATCATCAACAGGGACTGATGAGAAAAGCCTGGGTGGTAGCCATCCCCCGCGTTGTCATATACCAGCTTCCAATTTGCCTGTATCACAAATTGATGGGTCGCGCTTCTGACCACAACCTCTCCGGTTGGAGAGCGATCGATCCACTGGTCCAGTAACTCCCGCGCATAACCCAGGTAGTCGCGCAAGCTGGGAGCCTCAGGATTGAGCGTGCCGAAGATGAATCCTCGGTATATCTCAAGGAAGGGGACGTGCGCCAGATTGTAGCGCGCGCGGTCAAAGGCTGGCCCGTAGGCTTCCTGCAGTGGCACCGAGGCCAGCTCCCCAGCACTGTTGTAAACCCATCCGTGATAGCCACAGGTAAAGTACCGCGCTGATCCCTTCGCTTCGCGACAGATGGTGGCGCTGCGATGAGAACAGCGATTGAAGAGAGCGTGGACCTGTCCGGCACGATCACGAGTCAGGATGAAGGGTCGACGTCCAAGACGGCGCGCGACAAAGTCGTGCGGTTGTGGAATCTCGCTTTCGTGCCCGAGGTAGACCCAGGTCCCGCCGAAAATTTTCCGCATCTCCAACTCAAAAATTGCGGGGTCTGTGTACAGGGATCGGTGTACCCGGTCTTGCTGCACGAGGTAGTCCCATTGCTGGGTCGCAGGGTCTTGTTGACTGACTGCTGGCTTGGCTTGGGTCATACGTCACTCCTTCCTTGTCGCGGCGCGATCAGCTCCACAGAAATTTAGAAGAGATCGAAGTACTCTCTGTGCTCCCAATCCGTAACGACGTCGAGTGTGTCCTCGAGTTTCATCCCGGTCGATTCGAGGTACGTGAGGAATCGATTTGCTTCGAATTCCTTCAAGGTGATGATGAAGTCTAGGAAAGTGTTGCCAAACTTTTCCCGAAAGAGCGTGTCTTGCTTGAGCGCGTTGACTGCCTCCATGAGTGTCTTGGGCAGCGACGGCCGGTCGGTAGCGGCATACGGCACCTCGCTCGGCGGTCCGGGATCGATCTTTTGTCGCATGCCGTCGAGACCTGACACGATCTGCGAGGCCATGTACAGGTAGGGGTTCGCGGCTGGCTCTCCGACCCGGTTCTCTACGTGCGTCGCCGGATCGTTCACACCCCCTTGCACGCGGACCATCGCGCCTCTGTTTTCGATCCCCCACGTCACCCGGTCGGGAGCGAGGGAATAAGGCTTGACTCGTTTGTAACCGTTGATCGTTGGCGTGGTAAACACACACGCCGCATTCGCATGCGCAAGGATGCCACCAACAAAATGGAGTCCGACCTGCGAGAGGGGGTGCTCGGCGTCGGTTGAAACGAACGCATTCTCGCCCGTTGCCTGATATAAGAGCGATTCGTGCAAATGCCAGCCGCTCGCATAGAAGTTCGGAATATTAGGCTTGCACATGAACGTCGCATGGTAGCCGTGACGTCGGCAAATCTGCTTGGTCGCCGTGCGGAAAAACACCATCGCATCTGCGGCTGCCAGGCCGGGAAAGGGGTCGAAGGTGAACTCCTGCTGGCCTGGACCCCATTCATCCTCCATGGTCCGCAGAGGTAGTCCCGCACCTTCGAGATTCTTCCGAAGAATTTGGATGATCGGGTCCACCTCGTCGAGGTGTGACTCCAGGAGGTACTGGAAGCCGTGCGATACCGCGCGCACACGCGGCGGCGTCGGCGGGATGCCCGGACTACCCAGGTGTTCGGGCTCGAGCATCGGGTCCTCAAGTTTGGTGAGGTACCACTCCACCTCCAGTCCGGCAAAGTATTCGAACCCTGCCTGCTCAAGCTCCCCGAGCGCCTTGCGCATGACGTTCCGCGGGGCATACGGCAGCGGTTCCCCGCTGTCGAAATACAGGTCACCGAGGATCCAGCCTGTACCCGATGCCCATGGTAAAACCCGGAAGGTCAACGGGTCGGGTACGAGAATTGCGTCAGGAGCCCCCGACATCTGGTGGTGACCAAAGCCACCTCCCGCCTCGAAAGGATTGAAGACGATGGAGTTCGCCGTGTCGAAAGCAAACGGCGCGGTTATAAAGTCAACTCCATTGCGCAGGGTACTCATGAACGAACGCACTGTCAGCGTTTTGCTCCGTAAGATGCCGTGCTGGTCCGCGACAGAGACACGGATAGTTTCCAGCCCGCGCGTCTCTATCTCCGCCTTAATGCGACGCACCGCCTCTTTCTGTTCGTCCGTCCAGAGACCGTGTCGCTCGATGAAGCCGGGTTTGCCGACGGTGATGTCCCCCAGATTTGCTGGCACTGAAGAACCTCCTTGTATTGGCAGGATCAAAAGCCTGTCACGATCCAGTGAGAAAGTCAAAGCTATAAGGCTTCATCTGGTAGGAAGCGGATTCCTGCAAGGCAATCCTCACGCACATTCTGACACCTCATCTCAACTGCAACTACGACGGACAGAGCGCATTCTCCTCAGTGATGGAGTACGCTGAGCCGTAGAGCAGGTGGGGCTTTGGTGGAAAACCTCATCGGCACCGGGCTCGTCGCTGCGCAGCGCCAGCACCGCATCGTCTTCATGCGCCACCGGATAGCCAAAGTATGCCAGCACGCCGTCGCCCAGATATTGGGCAACATGCCCTTCGTAGCGCGCGATGACCTGGCGACAAGCAGTCTGATAGGCCACCACCCGGGCATGATAGTCTTCGGGGTCAAGCTGTTGCGAGAGCGTCGTGGACCCCACCAGATCAATGAACTGTACCGTCAACTGCCGACGCTCGGCTATGTCTTGCCTAGACTCCAGACCTTGACGTCTAAACTCTAGACCTTTTTGGACTCCAGAATCTTCTAAACTTTGGACTTGAGACTTAGGACTTTGGACTTCGGCGGTGAGCGGAGCGGCGCATTCTCCGCAGAATTTTGCCCGGGGCAGATTCTCCGCTCCACAGCTGGGACACCGCTTCCGAAGTGGAATCGCACGCTCGATACAAAACTTCGCCCCTTCGGGATTCTCCGAGCCGCAGCTTGCGCAGTGCATAGGACCTCTTTACCCCTCTACCCCTGTCTGAGCAAGACAAATATCTCAGCCATAGGGGTCAGTGATTGAAGATTAGGGGCTAGTAAAAGCTCGATCAGGAGGACGCGTTTTACACGCCCTCTGTCTTACCTCTTTCACGGTCGCAGGTATGACAAGCGTACTTGCCTAGAGACGATCGCCTGGGTCGCGTGTGCTATCCCTTCCGCATCGTCTACCACCATCCAGGAACCACTGTGGATAAAGCCATAGAGGGGTTCCCCGGCCTGCAACATGCTCGGATAGGTCTCACGAGTTGTGCTAAAAGGACGTTCTTCGGGCATGAAGTCAAAAACTCGCGGCTCGAGCACTTGTAATCCCGTAAACATATATGGTGACAGTGGCTCGCTCACTGTCGATGGTTGGCCGAGGAAGCGACAAATACGTCCGCTCGCGTCAGTCTCCAAGATGCCGTAGCGCGCGGCTTGCGGGTCGGATCGCAGGACGAGTGTTGCAGTGGCACCAGTACGGCGATGGGCAGCTACGAGAGCATCTAAGTCAAGATCAATAATCGTGTCACAGTTGAGGACAACAAAAGTTTCCTTATCGAGAAGGGGTTGCGCCTTTTTAATGCCACCACCAGATTCGAGGATAGGATCTTCTGGTGAATAGGTAATACGGAGTCCATACGCACTGCCGTCTCCCAAGGCAGCGCGAATTTGCCCACCTAGGTGATGCAAGTTGATAACAACTTCCTCGACTCCATAGGATCTGAGAAACAGCAGCCCGTATTCGATGAGCGGGCGCCCACAAACTGGAATGAGAGCTTTCGGTACCGTATTGGTCAGCGGCCGCAGTCTGGTACCGAAACCAGCCGCGAGAATCATGGCACGCATCGATTCACTCCGGAAAATGTGCGCTGATAATCTCTTGCAGGCGTCGGTACTGTGGTAAACGAGCCAGCACGCGGCGAATCGTAGCCAATGTCGGAGGAATGTAGCGACTATAGCCTATCTTTCCTTTTTCCATTTCTAAGTAATAGAAACGGCCAACCACTTTGCACGCCTTCTGCAGCAGGCAAAGGTCGTATTCTTCCCATAACTGATCGTGCGCAAACGGAGTGCCACCGCACTGATTCCAAGCGGCGTGATAATAGTTTACCAGAGCCTGTTCGAGTCCCGGCGTAATCACTGTGGGAGTATCGCGGTCGTTCAGTAATGTCTCCAAGTCATAGGTTGCCGGAGCGAGCAGGGCGTCCTGGAAATCAATCACACGGATTTCGCTGTTTTGTACAAACAGGTTCCAACTGTGATAATCGCGATGATTGAGAAAACGCGGCGCCTGATCGAGCCGCGAGGAAATTTGCTCGAAGAGCACACGTAACTCTCTGCCTTCAGCTAAGGGGAGCGAACGTGCTTCGCGTTTTTCTAGCCCCCATTCGATAAAGTGCTCAAACTCCCAGAGAAACAAGCGCTGGTCAAACACCTGCTGAAAGGCAATGCACGATTCGTCGCGGCGGCGGGTGCCTTCGACTTGGAGCAAGACGAGTTGGTCAATCGCCTGCTGATAGAGACGCTCAACCTCGACAATAGGAAGCTCTCGTGCTGCCTCACGTAGGGGTACGTCGCCGATGTCCTCGAGCAGCAGAAATCCTTCTTTGCTACCGTTATAGTAAAGCTCCGGCACCCGTACGCCGAGTGGATGAAGAAAGCGGTACAAGTTGAGATAGGGAAGTTCTTGCAATGGTTCCTTAAAAACCGCCAGCTCATCAGACGAGAGCGGTAATGCGCTGCCCGCGAGAATCATCACCACGGTCGTGGCTGGCCCTCCCCCTTGGAGATGCAGACGCACGTAGCTCCGACTTGAAGCATCTCCTGTTAGAGGGATCGCCTGCTTGACCCGTGCTCCTTTCCCCCAAGCCGTCGCAACGGCAGAGTCGATCGCTTGCCGGAGTTTTGTGTCCATAGCGGTACGGAGTAACAATCTCCCTCAGTTCTGTCAAAGGCGTTGAAGGGGATTTTTCTTTCCTTTACCGTTGCCGAATAGGAGCGTAGCATGTTGCGTCCCTACGGAAGATTGCAAAGAGCCGCGCCTTATGATGAGAAACTGTGTATGTCATCAAACCTTGATCTTACGTCCCTGTCTCGAGTGGAACTCGTTGCGTTAGTGCAGCAGCTCCGCCAGCAGGTAAATGAGCGTGACCAAGAAATCGTGCGCCTGAGGCGTCGCTTGGGGGAGGAAAATTCACTTCTTGAAGTTCCCCAGACTGCTTCTTCCGCATTACAAGAAAGTCCCACGCCTGGGAGTCAAGAAGACTTATTCGCGTTGTTAGAAAAGATCTATCCAGAGGGGAGATGACGAGACCAGGTTTCGTGAGGAAAGAACTCATATCAATTTGTGTTCCATGAGGTACTTCCGGGACTGTCATTCTGGGCCGCAGGCGAAGAATCTCACATAAAACGAGACCCTTTGCGGAGTTTATCCTGAGTGCAGCCGAACGGCTCGGGGTGACATCACTGGCAGAGAACTTATATCAATCCCGCCCAGGCCAGCGGCCTGTGCCACCAGCGGCCCCATACGATTCGGGTGGTGCAGCCGGCTCGGCTGCGCATCGTCAACCAACGCTACGGTAAGCAAATTTGTCAATGATTCAATTCTTCCAACAACACACGCCCCTGGCGCTGGAGCAAGTCGATTACCTGGGTCAAAAGCTCGTCAAAAGTCATTCTTCGCTTCTCTCTAGAATTCCCCGCGCTTGATGCGGTCAAATAACTTCCGGGTGTCGTCGTCAAGCACGATGCTTTCCATCACCGCACCGATGGCAGCTTCGGTGTCGAAATACGCAAAGCGTACTCCTGGATTGTTACCAATACGCTCACTCTGGATGACCGGAAAGCCATTCGCGGCAAAGTCGGCAATCACCTTTGTGTGATCCGGGACAATAAAACCAAGGTGATGGAGCCCCTCGCCGCGGCGATCGAGAAATTCTTTGTAAATGCTACGGCCGGAAAGGTGTTCGATGAGTTCAATTTGTGAGTCTCCGGCATAACCGAGCGCGATGTGCATATGAAAATCGCCCGGGCCGCCGCGAAACTGCGCTTCATGAACCTGTACGTCGTTGAAACGGAAGAAGCGCGGCACTCCCATGTTCTTGGTAAAAAACTGCTCTGCCGCCGTGAGATTCTTAACGACAAAAGCGATCTGATGATGCCCAGCGGCGATATAGGCGTACGGTGATGTTGCAGCCATAGCACGTTCCTCCTGTATAGTGGTTCGGGGTCGTTATGACCCCAAGTCGAGAAAACTGCAAGAGCTTTCTCTTTACTTCTCGCAAGAATCGCTAGTGGCGGACGCAAGCAAGAAAGACGCATGCACGACTTGCGCATTCTACGACGAAATGGCTAAGGTAGGAGCCGCAAGGAGGGATATCTATGGATTTCAACTTCACTCCTGAAGAAGAAGCGTTTCGCCAGGAACTCCGTAGCTGGCTCCGGCAAAATCTGCCCGAAGATTACGATCCACAGAAACTTGAGGACGTCGATGTCGATGCCCGCTTTGAGTTCCAGCGGACATGGCAGAAGAATGCCCACGCTTCTGGGTGGGTCGGCATTCACTGGCCCAAGGAATATGGTGGGCGCGGTGCCAGCCTGATGGAGATGTTTATCTTCAATCAAGAAATGACTAAAGCGCGTGCACCTCGCTTCGCTAACACGCTCGGGTTGATCATGTCTGGTCCCACCATTATTCACTGGGGGGCCGAAGAACAGAAACAGCGCTACTTACCTAAGATCCTTTCCGGTGAAGAAATCTGGTGCGAGGGCTTGTCCGAGCCGAACGCCGGATCGGACCTCGCGGCACTGCAAACGCGAGCAGTAGAGGATGGGGATTATTTCGTTATCAATGGTCAAAAGGTGTGGACGAGCTACGCTCACCGCGCCGAATTCATCCAACTGTTTGTGCGTACGGATTCGAACGCAGCGAAACATCGCGGTATCAGTTGCCTGATCGTTGACATGAAAACTCCTGGCGTGACCGTGCGGCCGTTGGTCCAGATCACTGGCGACGCAGAATTCAATGAGGTGTTCTTCGAGGACGTGCGCGTGCCAAAGGAGAATCTGCTTGGTCCCAAAGACGAAGGGTGGAAAGTACTGGTGACAACGCTGATGCATGAACGGGCCGGCATCGGCTCGGAATTGCCGGTGCACCGACAACTAGCCGAACTGATGCGGCTGTGTCAGACTGTCGAAGTCAATGGCAAACCTGCCAATAAAGATCCAGCGGTACGTCAAAAACTGGCGCAATTTGCCATCGAAAGCCAGGCGATTACCTACAATACGTTTCGCAGCTTCAGCAAACGCCTTAAAGGGACTCCTCCTGGAGCGGAAGGGTCAATCAACAAATTGTTTGGCTCTGAACTCAACATGCGAATTGCGCTGTTTGCGACTGAACTACTTGGCCCGTACGCCCAACTCGAGCAGGGATCTCCGTATACTATCGACCGCGGACGGTGGACACGTGCGGCACTAGGGTATCGGTTACTGACAATCGGAGGCGGAACCTCTGAGATTCAACGGGGAATCTTAGGGGATCGAGTGTTGGGGTTACCGAAGGGATAAGCGCTCAGTGATTAGTTCTTAGTTATTAGTCAAATGAAGCCATTTGGTGAAGAACTGACCTTTTACTTGAACAAGACTAAGAACTAATAGCCAAAAACTAAAAACTGAAAACAAGGAGGAAAACAATGGGCAAGCTTGATGGCAAAGTCGCGGCGATTACTGGCGCGGGTCGTGGGATCGGTCGCGGAATCTCTCTTCTCATGGCGAGAGAGGGAGCCAAGGTTGTTGTCAACGATCTCGGT
>Ga0187894_10002224_pt1 | contig 23445 bp, 21 predicted proteins | sample GBC1701081metaG_FD_136650 | JGI IMG/M metagenome (GOLD analysis project Ga0187894, IMG submission 136650) | White microbial mat communities from a lava cave in the Kipuka Kanohina Cave System on the Island of Hawaii, USA - GBC170108-1 metaG ... | reverse complement strand
TTTTGAGCAATGAGAAAACACGCCGCCTTGCTCTTGATCGCCCTTTTATACGCAATTTCACTCGCATCGACATCGACTTCGAATGCGCAGATACGGCCGCGAACAACTACGCCGACGCCGACACCAAAACAAATACCGACACCTCAGCCTATGACGACGCCGACGCGAAGCGCTTCGCCGACTCCGACGGCGACACCGGTGCAGACATTGTCGGATTTGCAATCGAAGATTCGCCAGCGATTGTTTTCGTCGGAAGTCAGACGCGGTCGTGTCGGCGTGAAGATTGTTTCGCTCAATTCGGGCAAAGTAATTTTTGAGAACGACAGCGACAAATATTTTATGCCCGCATCGAACATGAAAAATTTTACAGTCGCGACGGCACTCGAAAAACTCGGCGCCGATTTCAAATTCGTTACAAGTGTTTTTGCCAACGCACTGCCCGACGCTAACGGTACTGTTGCCGGCGACCTTCGCATTTACGGTCGCGGCGATGTTTCAATCTCGACTGCGTTTTTCGGAACATCGGCAGCCGATCCTGAAACTTACTACAGAGGCATCGATCGTCTTGTTGATAAAATCGCCGCCACCGGCGTAAAGCGTATCGACGGCAGCATCGTCGGCGACGAAAGTTATTTCAGAGGTTTTGCTGTCCCCGAGTCGTGGGAGTGGGACGATCTGCAATCGTATTTCGGTGCCGAGATATCGGCTCTGCCTATCAATGACAACGCCGTCGATCTCGCCGTCATGCCGTCAAATGTCGGCGGTCCGTGTCTCGTCACGATCTCGCCGCCAAATAATTTATTTCAAATCACAAACACCTGCACTACGTCGGGCTCAACGACGACAAACGTGACGGTAACTAAACGTATCGACCGCAACGTGCTCGAAATTTCGGGCACGATGCCGGCGGGCGGCGGCGTTTTTCGCAGAACAATAACCGTGACACGTCCGGCACAGCTTTTTGTCATGCTGCTAAAACAGCGGCTCGAAAAACGCGGCATCGTCGTCACCGGCGGAGCAAGGGTTCTGCCCTCAAATCTGCCGCCGCCAACGGGCCAGTTAGAGATCGCAAAACTCGAATCGCCGCCGCTTCGCGAGATCGCCGCGAAGACGATGAAGCCGAGTCAAAACATGTTCACCGAAACGATCCTCTGGACACTCGGCGAACAACTCGGACGCAAATCCGGCAGTGCGGCAGACAGCTCGCAGCTCGGTTCGGTCGTGATAAGAGACTTTCTCCTATCCATCGGCATTCCCGCCGACGGCATCGTCATCCACGACGGCAGCGGCCTCTCGCGGCACAACCTCATCACGCCGAGCTCCGTCGTCACGCTTTATACATACATGGCAAAGCAAAGCCGCTACGCACAAGCATGGCGCGACAGCCTGACGATCGGGGGCGTTGATGGAACGCTGACGCGCAGATTTGTAGGAACAGATGCTCAGGGAAATGTGCGCGGCAAGACGGGCACCATCGATCAGGTTTCGGCGCTTTCGGGTTATGTGACCACCGCCGGCGGCGAGCAGATCGTGTTTTCGCTTGTCGTAAACGGCGTGCCCGTCGCACGAACGCGCACCTCGCTCATCGACGACATCGTTGTGTATCTTGCAAATTTTAATGGGAAGATCGACTAGTAATGTGAAAAAGTGAAATTGTGAAAGAGTGAAAAAGTGTGTCGAATGCAATCAGCCAACTTTTTCACTTTTTCACTTTTTCACGTTTGCACTTTTTCACTTTTTCACTTTTAAACATTCCAACAGCTTTTCGTGAATGCCGCCAAAGCCGCCGTTTGACATAATAGCGACGACATCGCCGTCGCGAAGTTCGGGACCGAAGTGATCGACGATGGCGTCAGCGTCGGCGAATGTAACTGAGACTTTGCCGGTTGCGGCGATGTCAGCGACGAGTTTATTGACGTCAAGCAGTTCGTCGCCAAAGCGTTTTGCGTCTTCGGGGTTGAAGACGCCGGCGATGATCACAACGTCGGCGTGCGTGAACGCTTTTTTGTATTGCTGTTCAAAAATCGAAAGCCGCGACGAACGCGAACGCGGCTCGAAGATCGCGATCAAACGATTGTCCGCGTATCTTTGTCGCAACGCTTTAATCGTCTCGTCAACCGCCGTCGGGTGATGTGCAAAATCGTCGATGACGGTCACGCCACGCTCGACGCCGCGAACCTCCATGCGTCGTTTCACCGACTGAAAAGTATCGAACGCCTGTTGAATTTTCTCTCGCGAAATTCCCCACGCGTCAGCCGCAATTATACAAGCGAGCGAGTTGCGAACGTTGAACTCACCAAACATCTTCGTCGTAAACTCTGCCCATAACCTGTTCTCGCAAAATACTTTAAATCGCGTGCCGTCGCTCGTAAACGCGATGTCACGAGCTTGCCACTTTGCACTCTCGCTCAATCCAAACGTCTCGACGGTCGTGAAAAGTTTTCCTTCCATTGACGCGAGAACTTCACCGACGTGAGGCGAATCGACGCCGCAGATCAGGCGGCCGTTGCGGGGCACGAGATTCGCGAGCCGTGAGAATTGCCACTTGATCGCATCGAGGTCTTTGTAGATGTCGGCGTGGTCGAATTCGATATTTCCGATGATCGCGATCTCGGGCAAGTACGACATGAACTTTGGCTTCTTGTCGAAAAACGCCGTGTCATATTCGTCGCCCTCGATCACAAAATAATCACTTTCCGTCACGCGAAACGACGTACCAAAATTCTGCACAACGCCGCCAACAAGAAACGTCGGATCGATCCCGCCGACCTCACACATCCACGTCGCGATACTCGTCGTCGTCGTCTTTCCATGCGTTCCGGCAACAACGAGCGAGTGTCGCCCGCGAATAAACTCTTCGCGCACGGTCTCGGCCTGCGAGCGGTAAAGCATCTTGCGGTTCAGCACTTCTTCGAGCTCGGCGTTACCGCGCATGATCGTATTGCCGACGACGGTCACGTCACGCGCAACCTCAGTATTCTCAGCTTTGTAGCCTTGCATTATTTCGATGCCAAGCGATTCGAGCTGCGTCGACATCGGCGGATAAACATTCTGGTCCGAGCCTGTAACTTTGTGCCCGCGTGCTTGCAGCATGCCAGCTAAGCTGGCCATCGCCGTGCCGCAAATTCCGATCAGGTGATAGTGCATGCTATTTTTTCGAACAAATATCCTCGATATGCTCCGTGATAAAAGGAACGAATGTTCGATCCCGTCGTTTCACGAGAAAATCCGCGAATCTCTTCAGTCTATCTACGATTGTGTCATTCTCAACCTTATGGGCAGCGAGGTCCAGGCGATCTCGCAGCTTTGCTATATCGATCAGTTCGGAGTTGAGGGCCGAGACGAGAAACTCATGGTCTTTTTCCCGTCCGGCGATGATCTTGGCAACCGCGACGTCGTGGGGGTCAGCGCATAATGCAACTACGTCGCCGTTCTCATTCGACAACGGCATCAAGCGATCTTCCCAACCTTTAGGTAACACGACCGTAGCCTTGCCGAGGGCGTCGGCGAAGTAACCGTTTCTGGCTTGGAACTCGCTGAAAACCCCAAGATTCTCATCGATCTCGATCCGTTTGCTAAAGTTGGCCGAGCTGAGGAGAAAATCGCATTCTATCGATTTTCGGGCTATCTCCGGGAGACGATCCGTTATGGCGTAAAAGGCCTGAGAGCCAACGATCACCGGAGGATTCTCACCGGAAAGAGCCGCAAATTCTGCGATCAACTTAAGCAAGTCCGATCTCAGCACATTCGCTCCAACTCTTTCGTCGCTCTTTCAACGTGAGGACACCTGCAAACGGAGAAGACGAACGAAGCCGCTGTCCCTCGTCCGTATCTGCGGTAATGATCGCACGGATCTCAGCGCCCGAACAGGATTCGAGAATGTCCTTCCACTCTAATAGAGCTCGACGACCGTGAAGGGCAAATGCCGGACTGGCTAGCCAACGTTCGAGGTTCTTCTGCGCTATCATCAGAACGCGGCGCTCGTCCACGAGCATCTTTTCAGCAACAGCCCGATGCAGCGATAAAGAAAATCGGTCGACAAAATTATCCACGAAATTATTCTAGCAAATACAAACTATTTTTTGACTTTTAACAAGAGAAAGTGGCGGGTCGAGGGTTTATAGATGTCGCCCGCGAGCATCTCGGAATTATGGCTGAAATAGTCATCTTCGGTTTCTATGGGCTTGCTGGTTTGCAGGTCACGCTTTTTCACGGCTGTTTGAAAACACGTTCTTCGTGTGCGAGCATCACATATTACTTCAGTTTCGGCTTTGGAAATTATGAAAGGTTTATCGATTATTTCAATCGTGCTTAGCACGCTGATTGTAATTCAACCGGTAGCTGTAACTGCTTTCGAAACGGATCAATACAATTTGCCACACGTCCCGCTCGCCGATGTCGGTGACGAAGTTACGGTTTATGTCGAGCAGCAATTACTCGCCGCGGTTGAGAATGTAAACAAAGAGATCGCGCGACGAAGTTTGTGCGTCGAAAAAATATCTGAGCGGCCCAAAGGCTGCAGCTCTCTCGCCAAAGAGAATGAGAAGCTTGCCTTTTTGCGTTCCAACAGCGCACTCGCTGACGAATTTGCCGATCGTTTAGCGGGTGATAATTTGAGCACCACGAAATTCGGCTCGTGGATTCAAAAACACAAATTTCGCGGCCAGCCCGACCGATACAAGACGAGCTACGGCCACTCGATCTACATTCTCAGTCCGGCAAACTACGCCACGATCAGCCCGACCGTGCGGCTATACGGCGTCGAATTCGGCATCGACAAGCTCGAGCATTTTTTTCAGCAGGGCTATCAATATTACGAGATCGAGCGCAAGGCTCTGGCCAAAAAATTACCTGCTGACGCGGCGTTAAAGAAGGCCGTCAGTTGGGGCAAAAAAACCGAGCGGACGTATTACGGTTTGTTGACCTCCGGCGTTTATTCCAAAGCCGACCTCGCGGCGAATTATGCGGGAATGCGATTTTATCAGGGACTGTCTAACGCCGTGCGGATCGGAGAGACGACCCGTCCGCCGTTCGTAATTTTAGATAACGGTTACTGGAAAAGACACGGGCAAGCCGCCGGTGACATGCTCTTAAAACCTTTCATCTCAGAACATCTCAACGAAGCGCTCAATCCGTCGGCATTCCGCTTCACACTGGTGCGTTCCGTGCGACGTGCCGTGAAAAAATACGCCTGTGAAGATTGGCGCAAATGGCAACCGAATCTTAACGCCGAAGAATTCAAAACGCGCTCGGCCTCACTTCAAACATGGCATGGTGAGGACTACGGCTGGACTAAGAAAAGTCACACGGTCAGCATCGCAGACGAATGCTTAGTTGCAGAGTCCGCCTTTGCAGAAGCCCGCACGAAGTAAGGGCACCCGTAGAACTATTCTTGAATCGGTCGAACAAGTGCCCTTACTTCGTGCGGGCTTCTGCAACACCCAACAACTCCTTCACCAGACCGTTAGCTTTATAAATTTTTCGCAGAGCCTCGATGATTCCCGCCGAATGAACGCCGACGGCGCGTGAGCCTTCGCTCTCCTCGATATACCAATAGCGGTTTGAGAGTTTTTGAATGTTGCTGTCGAAATTGAGGCCGACGATCTCGCCATTGCGCGTTATGACCGGCGAACCGCTGTTGCCGCCGATGGTGTCGGCGGTGTAAACAAAATTAAGCGGCGTTGCGAGATCGATACGCGGTCGCGCGGCTTTGACGCTCGGCGGAAGGTGAAAAGGATCTTTCTCGGCAAAGCTCAACGCGCGGTCATAAAGTCCGTAAAACGTTGTCATATACGGCACTAGCGTCGTGTCCTCTTCGTAACCGAGCACCTTTCCGTACTCGATGCGAAGCTGCGAGTTGGCGTCGGGCGGCATCGTTTTGCCGTAGATCGCAAAACGCGCCTGAGCGATCTTGCTGCCGTTCGCGGCCTCGACATTTTGTATATTCGTCTCGTTCCACGCGCGGAGCTCGCGAACGATCGGCTCGACGCGTTTTGCGAGCGTGATCATCGGATCGGTCGAATTCATCACAGCATCAGCGGCGGCATCGAGCAAGTTTTTGCGCGTTGACACGTCACTTAATTTGGTTTCGCGAACAGCGCGACGCGCAACTTCCGCCGGTTCGGCATCGCCGAGCGCGGCTTTAACGAACGGATCGTCGGCGCCCAATATTCGCCGTGCGTCTGAAAGCCATGCGGTCAAGGTCGCTTCTTCCATGTCGGCGTAGATCGGCGCGGGCGAGAGCAGTGAAGTTTTAAAAGCTTCGAGCCGGTTGTCGCGATATTCGGCATACCGGCGTTCGTTTGGTTTCGCGGTTTCGATCTTGTGCGTCACGATCTGGAACGCGATCGTCGAAAGCCGCGAAGCCGTCAAATTTGAGAACGCAATTCGATTCGCCATCGCGGGCAGTTTGCCGTACGCCGAGGCGATGTTGCTCCAGGCTGGAGCATACAAAGCGTTGAGGTCGGGTTTTGCGGCGAGTTTGTCACGCAGATCTTTTTCTTCATCGACCTTGCGCAAAAAGTTACGCGGATTTTGCAAACCTTCCTGCTGACCGGCGAGACGCTTGAGCGAATTTGCGAAGCTGCGCATTCCTTGCCCGGCTTGTCTCAGTTGCTCCGGCCCGAGCTTCGAATAATCTTCGAGCGCCTTGCGTCGCAATTCCCAAATTTGTTTTTGCAGCGGGTTGCCGAGGTCGCGCTGATAGCCGAGCTGCGCGATGGTCAGCAGCCGCGCGGTCGAGCCCGGATAACCAGACACGAGAATAAATTCACCGTCTTTTGCGCCCGTAGCCGACCATTTAAAAAAGTTCGGCGTCGCCGCAGGCTTACCGTTTTCATACGCACGCAAAAACGTAAAATCGAGATCGTGTCGCGGATAAACAAAATTGTCGTAGTCGCCGCCAAAGAACGCGATCTGTTCCTCAGGCGCCATCACGAGCCGAATGTCCGTGTAGCGTTTAAAACGATACAGCCAATATTCGCCGCCGCTGTAGAACGAGATCACTTCGCAGCGCAGATCGGCAGGACAAGTCTTTTCGATCGCCGTGATCTCAGCCGCCCGTTTTAGCGCAGCCTCGGCGTCGGGGCCGCTTTTTTCAGCGTCGCGAATACGAGCCGTTACGTCTTCGTATGATTGCAGCACGGACGCACTGGCGTCAGGGATCTTTAGTTCGCCGGCCAATGTTCGCGCGTAAAACCCTTCTTTCATCAGATCGCGCTTCTCGCTCGAAACGCGTTCGATATAGCCGGCTGCGACGTGATGATTTGTCGCGATCAGTCCGTTCGGACTGACAAAGCCTGCGGACGAGCCGTTGACTTTAGGACTGGCGAGCCTCACTTTGTCGAGCCATTCTTTCGACGGCTCGAAGTTATAACGCTCCTTCCACTGCTTAAGCGGCGGATTGTCAAACGTCCACATGCCCTCGTCGGCGAGTACTACGGAGACAAATAAGTTGGATAGCAGTAGTAAGCTAAGGATTTGTTTCATAATATTTTAGATAGCCGCGAATCAGAAAGCTGATGGAAAATTAGGCTCTCTAACAGCGTAGTGAAGTGCGGCAATAATATCTTCCTTTTCCAGATCCGGAAATTCCTCGATGACTTCGTCGACGGTAAGTCCTGATTGCAGTAACTCAAGCACGTCAACCACACGAATTCTCATTCCTCGGATACAAGGTCTTCCGCCACATTGATTTGGGTTGACGGTTATTCGCTCGCTGAAATCGTCTTTACTATCGACCATGGCTCCAAAGAATAAATTATCTAAGTACGCGTTGTAGTTTCTCCATCGCGCCATCGAGGATCGTGTCTTCGCGGGCGATGCATATACGAACGTGTGCGTCCCACACGTCGCTGTCGGCGAACGCACTGCCCGGCGTCATTCCGACACCGCACCCGCGCATCAGCATTTCGTTAAATGCGATGGCGTCGTTAAAATTTCGCGGCACGCGCGCCCAGATGTAGAACGCCGAACCGGAATTGTAAATTTCAAATCCGAGATTTGAAATGCCTTCAGAAAACTTACGCCGCTTCGCGTCAAACTTATCCCGCAGCCGTGTGTAATATGTGTCGTCGGCCATCAAGACCCGCGATAAAGCGGCTTGCAGCGGCGTCGCCGGACAGACGTAAATCACGTTCGCCGCGTTATTGAGCGGCGCGATCAGTTCGCCTTTGCCATATGCGTAACCGAGCCGCCAGCCGGAGATGTTCCACGATTTTGAAAACGAATTGACCGTGATCGTGCGTTCCCACATATCGGGAAGCGTGGCGATCGGCGTGTGCGGATTTTCGCCGGTGACGTAATGTTCATAAACCTCGTCTGAGATAACGAGCAGATCGAGTTCCTTTGCAACATCGGCGACGGCTTCAAGCTCGGTTTGCGACATTACCTTGCCGCTCGGATTAGCGGGCGAACAGACGATGATAGCGACGAGCGGAAATTCTTTTCGATCTTTTAATGATTTGCAATGCGCCAGCAGCGCATCTTTTTCAAACTGTAAATTTTCATCAAGCTCAAAGGCCTCAGTCTTGCTGCCAAAATCATCGATGATACGTTTGTGATAAGGATAGTACGGCTCGAAAACCAGCACCGACTTCCCTCGCAAATAACTCTGCGCAACTCCGATCAACGCGCCCGTGCCGCCGTTCGTGATCATCAACTCGAAAGGCTTTGCGTCCACATCGACGTTGATGTTGTTATACTTTGCAATCTTTTCCGCAACGCGTGCGCGCAAATTCGCGTCGCCTTCGCTGCCGCCATAATGGTTCTGACTGGCGGCGATTATCTCGGCCGCCTCAGCTGCAAGTCGCTGGTCAATCGGCAACTCAGATTGCCCTTGCACCAAGTTGCCCTCGCGCGGCACGAGCCGCGTGATCGCACGTATATCCGGCTTTACTTTCATAAGTCTCGGTTCTGACATAAGCTATAAAAGTATCAGGTTTCGAGGTACATTTCTAACGCCTGTCGGTGATTAGAATTGCTCAGAATATGGTAGATTGCATCTTCATTCGCTCTCTAATTCTCGCATTTGCGATACTGTCGGGCTCGAATATTCTTCATGCACAATCGGATGAGTTTCATTATGGTTTCGGCGGGATCAGCATTAGAACGGGTGGTGAACCTCACCACGTGCGGGGTGCCGTCAGCTCGATTGATAGCTACACTTTAACGGGCTATTGGTTTGATTGGGAGAACGGCGATCACCAGATTCGGCTGCTTGTCGCGTCGATTTTCGGCGGGCGAACATGGATCGCCAAACCTGATGTTGAAGTAGTTCCTAAATGGAAAGCCGAATTTGTGAGACAGTTGACGCCGAAGACGACTGTAAAGGAATCCGCCTACACGTTTCAAAATTCAAAAGGATTTGAGCTTCGGACAAGTGGCGAAAGACACGCTCTGACTCGCATCTTTTCCATACGAAGTCATCTGATCGCCGCTTCGATCTATGTCGATAAACCCGAGGATGTCGATTCATATCGCCGCATTTTAGATTCCATACGAACGCTAACGCATGTCGAGCGAACGGTGGCGATGATCGAGGAATCCACACCGCCGTCGATTTCACAAGACCGTCCGAAAGAATTCCAGATAGCCGATACGACTGAGCTTGGGCTAGTCGGGGCGGTGAGAATGGTGCGTGACATTGCTCCGGCAGACGGCAAAGTCGAAAGCAGGATTGTGCACGAAATTCACTTTGACAACGATGGTTTCAAAACTCGTGAGATCCTTTTCAATCAAAACTATCCGGATGTCATAACGGCGTGGGGTTGGCATGAGGGCAAGCGAGTCAACATTCAGTCCGCAGTTAATTATCCGCCGGGCGAAGGACCGCTTGGCGGAAGAACGACCATCATAACCGGTTCAATTTCGATCCCAGGTTTTGGAACGGTTTTTGGAATTGAGCGAAAATACGGTAATCGCATTGAAACGGAATTCGATTCTTCCAATCGGCCACTGGTGCGTCGGCGGTTTTTGAACACCGGTAGCCTTACTCTTGTTGAGCATTTCAAATACTTCGGGAGCGAACGAGAAATACGCACGGTTGATTCGAGCGGCGGTTTTATGGGTGCGATCCGCGAAAAGCTCGACGCAAAAAATAACGTTACAGAGACCAAAACGCTTTCAAGTGATGGAAAGGTTTTTGAGTCAACGCGATTCGAATACGAGTTTGATTCTAAAGGAAACTGGAAGATTAAGAAGGCTTTTCGCAAAGGGACTGGTGGACGAATCACATCAAAGCCTGCTTCTGTTGTTCAGCGCGAGATTCGCTATCACGAACAGCAAGACCAGCGGCGAATCGGCTAACTTTTTTTATCCTATCGACTGACAAACAAATTATCTCTAACCCAGAAACGCAAAGGTTTTGCGGCGTCTTCGCCGGCGTAATCGATGCCGATGCGTTTTCCGACGGCGATTTGGTCGTCGTTAAATGATCGATAATTTTCGAGCCAAACCTTGTCGCCGCTTAAATCCGCGCAGTTTAGCGAGCGGTCGATGTTCATCGCGATGCAGAGTTTGCCGGGGCCGGAGGTTAGGTTTTTGTCCTGCAAGCGCCCAGTCGCTATCGCTCCCGGTTTTGACTTTTTCTTGTCGCGCCGCAAGCGCATAATTTCGATGCCTTCGACAGGTTCGACGGCGCGGATGAGGATGGCGTGCGGGTGATCGAGCGGTCCGGTGACGACGTTGAATTGGTTATACATCCCGTAAACAAAGAAAACATAAACGTGCCCGGCTCGGCCATACATAACCTCGTTACGCGGAGTTCGGCGACCGCCGTAAGAATGTGCGGCGCGGTCCCGTGTGCCGAGATACGCTTCGGTCTCGACGATCATCGCGGAGACGCGTCGACCTTTTTCGTCCACGGTGACGAGCAGCTTGCCGAGAAGTTCGCGGGCGACGGCGAGGGTGTCGTCGCGCGTGTAAAATTTTCTCGCGAGCTTCATACAACTTTTGTTCATCGTCCTGAGTCGAAAATTTGCTAATATCTCACCCAGCACGATCTATGAACCGGATTTCGGCCATTTTTACAATTCTAATTTTAGCTTTGTCGGTCGCGGCGCAAAAACCGGACGACGTTCTCGCGACGGCAACGAATCACGTTTTTCGACTGAGCGACCTGTCTGAGCAGACAAAGGCTGTAGTCGCCTCGATGTCTGCGACGGTCGCGAAAGCACGCGGCAATCTTTTTGAGCAAATGATAAACCAGCGACTCGTCGAGATCGAAGCCAAGTCGCTCGGCAAATCCACTTTCGCTCTTATCGCCGCCGAAAAAGCAAAGGTCGCACGACCGACCGAAGCCCAGATCAAGGCCGTTTACGATGCGAATCGCGAAGCTCTCGGCGACAAAACTCTCGAACAATCTCGCAAACAGGTCGTTGCTTTTCTTCGCGCCGAGCCCGAGCAGAAAGCGATTCTGGCTCTGGTCAGGCGGCTTCAGATCAAATATAAACCGCTCGCCGGCAAAGACGTAAATGCAAAAAATCTCGCGCCCACAGACGTCATTGCGACGATCGCGGGCAAACCGATCGCGGCGAAAGAGTTTGAAAATTTTGCACGCGTTAAACTTTTCGAGATAAACGCAAATCTCGCCGATCTCATCGCTCACGATCTTCACGATAAGATCTACAATGCACTCATCAGCGTCGAGGCGAAGACCGCTAACCTCGACGCGGGTTCGTTCATCGCACGCGAAGTCACTAACAAAATGAAGGACTTCAGCGACGAAGAACGCACGACTCTCGAATCGGCGCTTTATAAACGCCTTTTTGAAAAATATAAAGTCAAAATTTTGCACAAAGAACCCGAAGCCCTTGTCGAACAAGTTTCCGCCGACAACGATCCTGCGACCGGCCCGACGGACGCGCCGGTGACGGTAATTATGTTCAGCGACTTTCAATGTTCGGCGTGCGCCGCGACGCATCCGATCTTGAAAAAAGTAATTGCCGAGTATGAAGGCAAAGTTCGTCTTGTCGTGCGTGATTTTCCGCTCGAGTCCATTCACGAAAATGCTCTCGTCGCCGCACGAGCCGCGGCCGCCGCCAACGCGCAGGGCAAATTTTTTGAACTCATAGACATTCTTTATAACAGGCAAGACGCGCTCGATGTCGCGAGCTTAAAAAAATACGCCGCCGAAATTGGTTTGAACGCGGCGCAATTTGAGATAGACTTTAATTCACCGCAGACCGCCGCCGAGATTCGCAAAGACATTGCCGACGGCGAGGCTCTCGGCATAAATTCGACGCCGACGATTTTTGTAAACGGCCGTCGTGTGCGACACCTGTCGCTCGACGGTTTGAGAGCGGCGATCGAACGCGCTCTGGCAAAGTAACTTTATGCGATTGATGATAGTAATTCTGACATTGATGCTCTGTTTTGCTTGCTCGGACGGCGCAAATAACGCCCCGGTTAACACGACAAAACCCGCGAACTCCGTAAAGTCGCCGCCGCTGCCGGTTAGTGGTTACGAGGTCGTAAAAAGTTATCCGCACGACGGACAGGCGTTTACGCAAGGGCTGTTTTTTCACAATGGTTTTCTCTACGAAAGCACCGGCCAAGAAGGTAAATCGCAGATTCGAAAAGTTGAGATCGAGACCGGAAAAGTTTTGCAAAAGTGGGATCTGCCGCGTGACGAGTTTGGCGAAGGTGCGACGCTGATCGGCGACAAAATTTATATGGTCACGTGGCAGGACGGCGTCGGGCGCGTTTTTAATTTGGCCGACTTCAGCGTGATCAGAGAATTCACATACATCGGCGAAGGTTGGGGACTCGCAAACGACGGCACGAATTTAATACTGTCGCAAGGAACGCATGTGCTGAAATTTATCAACCCGCAAAATTTTCAGCAGATCAAAACGATGCCGATAATGCGCGAGGACGGTCGTCCGCTGATGAATATCAACGAACTCGAATTTGTAAAAGGCGAACTCTGGGCAAACATCTGGCACAGCGAAACGCCCGACATCCTCGGCAAACCAAACCACATCGCGCGCATCGACATCACAAACGGCAAACTTGTCGGCTGGATAGATCTCGCCGGTATCTCACCTGACGATCAGCGTCGCGACAGTGAAAACACGCTCAACGGAATTGCATACGATGCCGCTACCGACCGAATTTTTGTCACCGGCAAAAAGTGGAAAAAACTTTACGAGATAAAAATAAAACCGCCGACTCAATGACCGAACAGGATCGCTTTTTTATGAAGCGAGCCATCGAGCTCGCGCAAATGGGCGTCGAGATGAATCTCGGCGGGCCGTTCGGCTGCGTCGTCGTAAAGGATGGCGAGATCGTCGGCGAAGGCAATAATCAAGTTACGTCGTCGAACGATCCGACTGCTCACGCCGAGGTGATCGCGATTCGCGAGGCTTGTAAGTCATTGAATACATTTCAGTTAGATGGCTGCACGATCTACACTTCATGCGAGCCTTGCCCGATGTGTCTCGGTGCGATCTACTGGGCACGACCGGCAAAAGTTTTCTACGCGTGCACTCGTGACGACGCCGCCTCGATCGGTTTCGACGACGATTTTATTTATCAAGAACTTGAAAAAACCAACGCCTCGCGTGAACTGGTTCTGACAAATCTGATGCGCGAGGAAGCTCTCGAGTTATTCACTGCATGGTCGTCTAAAACCGACAAGATCGAATATTGATGGAGTTCATTCTCAACGAAAAGACAATCTCGACTGACCTGCCATCGGGAACGACCGTGCTCGATTTCGTCCGCTATCATAAAGATCTAAAAGGAACCAAGATCGGCTGTCGCGAAGGCGATTGCGGTGCGTGCACGATACTCGTCGGAGAATTAGTTGACGAAAAGCTTCGTTATCGCTCGATGACTTCGTGTCTCATGCCACTCGCCAATGCCGCCGGCAAACACATCGTAACGATCGAAGGCATCAATCCCGCTGACGGTTCACTCACGCCCGTGCAGCAAGCGATGGTTGACGAAAACGGAACTCAATGCGGTTTCTGCACGGTCGGTTTTGTGATGTCGCTAACAGGGTTTTGTATCGATGACATTCCAAAGACATCGCAAATGGCAATCTCCTCCATCGACGGTAACATCTGCCGCTGCACCGGCTACAAATCGATCGAACGCGCCGCGTGTCGGGTCAGCGAACAGTTAACAGTGAACAGTGAACAGTTTGTCCCTACGTATTTTGTAAAAATTAACTCGCGTTTGCGAGAACTGAAGACCGCAGCGACTAAGGCGGAAACACGAGCTGTAGCGAGTGTGCGCGACGTAATCACCATCGTCGGCGGAGGAACCGATATCTATGTCCAACGTCCTGACACGATTACCGAAGAACCTTCCGCCCACATCTTTTATGACAACGAACTTCGCGGCGTCCGCGATACCGGCGAATACATCGAGATCGGCGCCTCCGCAACCGTCACCGACCTTCTCGAATCGCCAATAATGAACGCCTCTTTCCCTAATCTTTACAACCATTTAAAGCTCGTCTCATCAACCCCGATCCGCAACATGGCGACGCTCGCGGGCAACTTCGTCAACGCCTCGCCGATCGGCGACATGACCGTTTGGTTTCTCGCCCTCGACGCGGAGATCGATCTTTGCACAAGCCCGCACGTCAGTAAGGGCGGCACGCGAACATTGTCATTAAAGGATCTCTACCTCGGTTACAAACAGCTCGCCAAGCAGCCCGACGAGATCATCACAACGATCCGCTTCAAAAAACCAACGGGCGATTTCCGTTTTAATTTCGAAAAAGTTTGTAAACGAACATATCTCGATATCGCGACGGTGAACACCGCGATCTCGCTGACAGTCTCGGGCGATTCGACCACAGATGTTCACATCGCCGCCGGCGGCGTTGCACCGATACCGCTGTATTTAAAAGAAACCTCCGAGTTTTTACGCGGTAAAGAAATTACCGAAGAAACCATTATCGCCGCAAACGAAATCATGCAGTCCGAGATCGCACCAATCTCGGACGTCCGCGGCACTGAAAGCTACAAGCGACTGCTGCTGAGGCAGCTATTCCGAGCGCATTTTATGGAAATGTTTGATAGCCAAAATGAGGCCCGATGATGAATTCCGAAGGCAGTGAAATCAATGGCTTTGGATGCATCGCCATACTTATCTTGGCGCCGTTTATTGGCATCATTATTTTAGGTATTCGATGGTTCTTTGATACGTTCGATGCCCGCCTGAATCGACGGCTTGAGGATTACTTGGAAAACAAGAATACGGGTATTGACGAGGAATGAAAAACATCGATTCACATTCACACGTTCGCGGCGAGAGTATTTATCTCGACGATATTCCTGTCGTTCGCGGGACGTTGTTTGCATGTGTTTATGATTCACCGGTCGCGCACGGAAAGTTGAGATCGGTCGATACGAGTGAGGCTGATCGAAGCGAAGGCGTCATACGAGTCATCACCGCAAAAGACCTGATCGGCGAGAATCAGATCGGCGGGATAGTGCCGGACGAACCGCTTCTCGCCGACGGCGAAGTGCATTTTGTCGGCCAGCCGATCGCGATCGTGGTGGCAGAGACCGAAGAATTAGCCCGCAGAGCCGTAAAGAAGATAAAAGCCAAGATCGAGCCGTTAGAGGTCGTGACCGACCCGCGTGTTGCGGCGGCGAACGAAAACTTTATCGTTCCGCCGAAGAAGTTTGTGCTTGGCGACACGGCTGCGGCGTTCAAAAATTGTGCACACGTTTTTGAGGGACGCACCGAGCAGAACGGCCAGGAACATCTTTACATCGAAACGCAGGGCGCGTACGCCGTACCAACGGAGAATGGCGGGCTGAAAGTTTATTCATCGACGCAAGGGCCGACAGCGGTGCAGCGTGCGGTTTGCCGCGTGACAGGTTTGCCGATGCACAAGGTCGAGGTCGATGTGCAGCGGCTCGGCGGCGGTTTTGGCGGCAAAGAAGATCAGGCGAACGCGTGGGCTGGAATTTGCGCGGTCGCAACACAATTAACTAAGCGTCCGGTGAAATACGCTCTTCATCGAATGGAAGATATGCGTATGACCGGCAAACGGCATCCGTATTCGTCGGATTACAAGATCGGTCTCGACGCTGATTTAAAGATCGTCGCTTACGAAGCGAGCTTTTATCAGAACGCCGGTGCTGCGTGCGACCTTTCACCACCGGTGCTCGAACGCACGTTGTTTCACTGCACAAATTCCTACTACATTCCAAACGTTACGGCGACCGCCTATTGTTGTCGCACAAATCTGCCGCCGAACACCGCGTTTCGCGGATTCGGTGGGCCGCAAGGGATGTTCGTCGTCGAGTGCGCGATCGCTCACGCGGCAGAAAAGCTTGGTGTCGATGCAGCCGAAATTCAGCGCCGCAATTTGATCGATGACGGCGACGAATTTCCTTATGGGCAAAAGGCCGAGAGCGATGCGATCACGTCGTGGAACCAAGGCGATGCCGAATACGATTTTGCGCAATTGCAGCGAGAGGCCGACGATTTTAACGCATCGTCAAAATATTTTAAGAAGGGTGTGGCGGTGATGCCGGTGTGCTTTGGCATCTCGTTCACCAAGACGCCGATGAATCAGGCGCGTTCGCTCGTTCACGTTTATACGGACGGCTCGGTGGCGGTTTCGACCGGTGCTGTCGAGATGGGTCAGGGCGTGAATACCAAAATGGCGCAAGTCGCGGCGAGTATGTTCGGGCTCGACACCGACGCCGTTAAAGTTCACACGACAAACACTCTTCGCATTGCCAACACATCGCCAACCGCCGCCTCCGCCGCAGCCGATCTCAATGGAAAAGCAACGCAGATCGCGTGCGAGACGATTCGAAATCGTCTATTCGAAGTCGCAAAAGACCTTGTCGAGGCAGCTTCGATTGATGACATCAGTCTCAAAGATGGTTTCGTCTGGCGTAACGGGGACAGAACTTCTCTCGCATGGCAAACACTTGTCTTCGAAGCTCACCTTCAGCGAGTGAATTTAAGCGAGCACGCGCATTACGCGACGCCGGGAATTCATTTTGACTGGACGACGGCGAAGGGACATCCGTTCGCGTATCACGTTTATGGAACGGCGATCGTCGGCGTGACGGTCGATTGTCTTCGCGGGCGTTACGAGGTCGATTATGTGAAATGCTGTCACGATTTCGGTTCGTCGATGAACACCAATATCGATAACGGCCAGATCGAAGGCGGCATCGTCCAGGGCATCGGCTGGGTCACGATGGAAGATGTCGTTTACGATTCGGATGGCAAACTTCGCTCGAATGCTCTCTCGACTTACAAAGTTCCCGACATCTATTCCGTTCCAAAAGAGATCGGCATCGCGCCGCTTGAAACCTCTCGCGAAAATCTCGCCGTCTTCAATTCAAAAGCCGTCGGCGAACCACCGCTGATGTACGGCATCGGCGCGTATTTTGCGATCCGCAACGCGATCAAAGCGTTCACCCAATGCGAACCCGATTTTGATCTGCCATTCACGCCGGAAAAAGTGCTGATGAATTTGTATCAGGCTGAGACCGACTTGGTGTAATATTTTCCAATGGATGATTTCCGCGAACAGTGCCGCCGACAAATGAAACGCAGTCTCGCTCACCGCTTCAAGTACGGCTTTTTTCGAAACTATAAACCTATATTAGATGATGTCGCATACCGCTCTTTTGAAACCATGCAAGAATATCGTGAGTGGGCGGATGAAAATCTACCGTTGTATTTGGGGTACAAAATAATCAACCCCGCCGAGAAATGAGTGAATCGGAACGCAGTTACTTTCAGCTTGAGCAGGCTCGCGAAGTTGCCGACGTTTTTGCAAGGCACCTTGTTGATTTCCTATTTATTGGTAAGGGAGGCGCGATAATTCTGGGTTATCCTGCGGCAACACAGGATGTTGATATTTTTCCACGCAAGACGGTCGAAAATGGCGAACGCATTGTGAGAGCTTTGATCGAACTGGGGTTTGAGATTGATTCAACAGCGACGGCTGAGATCACAAGAGGGAAAGACTTTGTCCAGTTGAAAGATGGCCCATTTGATCTGGATCTAGTTTTTGCACCGGATGGAATCGAGAATTTTGATGAAGCCCGGTCTCGAAGGATCGTCGTCGATGGCTTTCCGGTTGCAAACATTCGTGACATCATCGCCAGTAAACGCGCGTCCGGTCGTCAAAAAGACCTGAACGACTTACCATTGCTCGAAGATTTCCAACACGAGTTTGAGAAAATCCGCCGCGACGAAACTAAAACTTCCCTCGAACTGGCTCTCGGATCTACCGATCCTAGCGAGACATAAATGCCAAAAGAACTCGAATTCTGGCAATTCGTGGCGTCACGTCTGAATGATGACATTGCCGTAGTTCTACTCGTCGTTGCTGAAAGTTCGGGCAGCAGTCCCGGACGCATAGGCTACAAAATGGCTGTCACGGAAAACGGCGAATTGTGCGGCAGCATCGGCGGCGGCGTGATGGAAGTGAAGCTAGTGGAACTAGCTAAAGTAAAAAGTAAAAAAGCAAAAGGCAAAATCGGCGCCGAGATTATCGAGCAGGTCCATCAAAAAAACGTTGCGGATTCGAGCGGCATGATCTGTTCGGGTCGGCAAACTGTTCTTATCAAACATCTGGCTCGCGGCGAGTTAGAAATCGTTCACCAAATCATCGAAAGTTTAGAAGGCGGCGTGTCAAAAGCATTTGAAATTTCAGATTCGAGATTTCAAATTATTGAAAACACTATAGATAACTCGCCGTCTTATTTTTCAAAAACAACTGAAACCGAATTTATTTACCAAGAACGACTCGGTTACCAACACAAACTTTTTATCATCGGCGGCGGACATTGTGCGCTTGCGTTGAGCGAGCAGATGTCACGACTCGGGTTTTATATTTCGATCTTCGACGACCGGCCCGATTTGAACACGCTGGAGAAAAACAAATTTGCTGATCGCGTCGCTCTGATAAAAAGCTACGACGAGATCGCCGATCACATACCGAATAACGAAGACCTCTACGTCGTCGTAATGACGCTCGGTTACGCATCAGACGAGGTTGTGATCCGAAAACTGATCGACCACGACTTCAGATATTTCGGCGTGCTCGGAAGCAACGCAAAAATGAAAACACTTTTTACCGAGCTCAAAAGAGAAGGTTATTCGAAAGACAAACTATCGACGTTGCGCACGCCTGTCGGGCTGCCGATCAATAGTCGAACGCCCGAGGAGATCGCCGTCTCGATCGCGGCCGAGATCATCTCGGTAAAAAACGCTAAACCCAGATTAAGCATTAGAAAAGAGTAATGATTTCTCTTTGATTTCTCTTTTGGCTTCTTCTTTGTGATTTCTTAGCGTTCTTTTGTGTCTTTGCGTGAGATAAAAGAATTTTTTTCACGCAAAGCCGCAAAGAACGCAAAGGAAGAAAAATAGGATGAAAACTCCTATCGCGTAATCCAGATTAAATGATATTCCACAAGCAAAAAAGGTGCGCCGATATCGACGCACCGAAAGTTTTTGCGAAAAGATAGCCTCTACAAAAAGCTGCCAACAAGCAAACTGACCACGTCATTGTTGCCGCGATCATAATACGAGGCGTTTTGCGCCTGATCTCGCATCGCGTCTTGATAGCCGAGCTCGTATCCCTCGCTCAGGTATAGATTACGTTCGCCGAAGCACGAGTACGGGTTGTAACCGACATCGTCAAACGACACATTGTTATAAACATACGGATCGTACGGGTTGTAATACGATCGATCTGCATAACCGTTCGTTCGTGCGTACTCGCCTGCGGCAAACCCCTGATCATAACCACTCGCAAGCAAGCCGCCTAGCAGTCGCGAAACGAACTGCCCGACTGACGAATCACCGAACAGCGGCGAAGCAAGCTGGTCGTTGTAGGTATCGTTTTCATAATACGATGTATAGCCGTATGACTCATCATAATATCTTCGCTCGACATACGACGGAGGTGACGAATAATAAACCGGTTCGTATGCCCGGCTTCTATAGACAGGCCGGTAATTGTCATACCGGTTTCCCCACACGTTTCCCAAGATGTTGCCTAGAACAACGCGTCGCCGGTCCGGGCGGCGATATCTGCGGTCGTCATAATAATAGTCGTCCCAATAACGGTTATTCCTGAGAGCCTTGCGTCGCTCATTGCGGATGTGCACCTGATTGCTGCGGTATTGTCCGTAATTTTTGAAAGGCCCATAATTTCGCGAACGACGAATGTAATCATAACCGTTGCGATATGGCGACACGATTATTCGGTCATTGGAATTTCGGGCGCGATCGCGACGTCGGTCTTCGTTCCGACGACGATAATATCCGCCGTCGTCATAACGTCTCGGAACATAGATCGGTTGGTCGAGCTTTTTATTACCTCGTCCGCGCTTTGAGTTTCCGCGATCGACATTGCGCCTATCGTTGTCGCGTTGTCGCCAGATTGGGCTTTCGAATTGCCCGACGCCAACACGTTGTCGCTGTCTTATTTGTCCGCGTTCACCAGGAACGTAGTCTCTTACCTTTTTGTCGCCGCGATCATATTGCTTTCCCTGCCCGCGGCCTCCGTCGTTACCATTCCCACCTTTCCCGCGTCCGCGACCTTGTCCGAAAACCGTCGAAACGCCTATGAATGCGATCAGAGTCGCAATGAATAAATAACGTAAATTTAATCTTAATGAATGCGTCATAATTCCCCCTTTGCGGTTTATGCCGTTATTATTGCAACCACCGTTCCAACAGGCTTTTGTGGGCGTTTTCTTCGTCGGTAAAGATTATTCTTTGCCTATATCGGGTGTTTGTGAACGATTTCGGCCACGGAACAAATCTTTACATTTGGTGTCTAAAGAGGTCGAGCGGCTGGCACCGACGCTTTAAGGAGGATTTTGAAATGTTTGATAAATTAGTCGCGTCCGAGCCAGAGAGCGCGGACTTTAAGGATCGCCGCCGATATTTTATTACATCGTCGGTCGTCGTCGGTGTTTTGTTTTTAGCAGCAGTCGTCGCCAGCATTTTCGCCGCGGATTTCGGTCTCGGCAGCGGAAGTTTTGAATTAACACAGATGCTCGCTCCGGTCGAGATGGCTACGGTCGAGCCTGAAACTCCGCAGCCACAACGCACACAAAATCAATCACAAGCCGCTAACAACCACACGATTCGAACTTCAAATACGCAGCGCATCGAAGAGAATCCCACTGTCGTCCCTACGACAGTTTCGACAACGCGTAACACGGAAATGGCGCGGCCCACTGGACGATTTGAAATAGGAAAATTCGACAGTAACCCTGTCGGTGGAGGCTCAGGCGGTCGCGATCTGTCGTCCGGCGTCGGTCCTTCGCCGGGCGGATTGGCGCAAGCTACGCCGGTCGAGAAACCGAGCGAAGAACAACCTGCTCCACGGGCAGAAAAGAAACCGAAACCGATCGTATCGAAAGGCCCGCTCAACGGTGTTGCAAAATATCTTCCCAAACCAATCTACACTGCGGCGGCGAAAGCAGTGCGAGCACAGGGCAGCGTTCTGGTACAGGTGACCATCGACGAGCGAGGCAATGTAATTTCTGCAAACGCCGTTAAAGGTCATCCGATGCTCGTCGGCGAGGCAGAGAAAGCTGCACGCAATGCAAAGTTTTCACCGACAACACTTTCGGACGTGCCGGTAAAAGTTACTGGGGTTATCACTTATAACTTCATTTTGTAATGTGAAAAAGTTGTTTCTCCTGATGATGAGAATGTCTGAAAAGTCGAAATTGCCCGTTTGCGGGCATCAGAATTAAGCTCCATGCGTGAGCATGGAGTCAGCACCGAATCCAAAATTGAGCCCGTTTTGCGGGCGGCAGAAAAGTGTTGAAGCCAGTGTTCATCGCAACTTCGCAAAGTCTACCGCCCGCAAACGGGCTTTTGGTTTTTTGCGTGTTAACTACATGCTCACACGCATGTAGCTTGACTCTTTCATCCGCAAAGCGGACTTTTCAGACAACTTCTTTTTAATTTGTGAGGAATGTAATTAAGCCGTCGAGATCGAGGTCGTAAATCGGTACGGGGAATTGTCGCTTTAGCTCGTCAAATTTCATACCGTCAAGGAAAATGGGTTCGTCAGACTTAATTGTCGCGCGCGGAATCGTCACAAAATCACCGACGATCTTTTCACGCACTGTGAGAAAATCTTGTCCTGTCAACAAACCTGCAACTGCGACATCGCCGCCGAAATAGGTATTCGGAACTGCTAATACTTGCAGTCGCGCGCCCATCTTCGCGTTGTATCTGTCGATTTGTTCTCTGAGAATCGGTGCGAACATCTCGCCGGAAAGCAAGGTGCCGTAGAGCGATTGCGGATTGCGGATTGCGGATTGCAGATTGTTTGGAACTATCGCCAATTCGTGCATCCGAACATCTCGAATCACCACGGGACCTTTGTTTTGTGAATCCTCAATCCGCAATCCGCAATCCGCAATGTTTAATACTTTTTCAAAACTATTCACGAACGCTCGCACCATTCCGACGCCATCCTCGATCTGCGGATAGCTGCCGTAATGTCGTCGCGACGGAATATCGACACCGGCCTTTAGATAAATCTCGTCGCCGAGAAAAGCGAACGTCGTTCCAAACGTGCGGCGAAATTCGCGTTGCAGTTTTTCGACCTCACGAATCGTGCGGCGGCAAAATTCGGACGTGACGCGCGTTAGGCGTTCGTCCGTGTTGTAACGCGTCAGAGCGACGGGCACGATAGCAGTCGAAACAACTCGCGGATAATGAGCGGCTAGATCGCGTAGAGTTTTCTCTAAAATTGCGCCGTCGTTGATCTCGGGACACAAAACAACCTGCGCGTGTATCTCGATGTCGTTATCAAGCAGGCGTTGAAGCTTGTCAGAAATATCGGCTCGCGATTCGTCAACACCAAGTAAATACGCCCGTGTTTTAAGATCCGTTGCGTGAACCGAGACGTATTGCGGCGAGAGTCGCTGCTCGATAATGCGGCTCATCTCGTCGTCGGTGATCGACGACAGCGTTGTGTAGTTGCCGTAGAGAAACGAAAGACGAATGTCTTCGTCGCGAACAAAAAGAGAAGGCCGTGCGTCGGCCGGATTGCCTTTGCAAAAACAAAAGATGCACTCATTCGCGCATTGTCGCGGCACGATTTGCTCGAACATCATGCCAAAATCTTCACCTTCGTCACGGTCGAATTCGATGTCGACCGTCTCGCCGCTCGGCTTTTTTACTTGAAACGTCAGCTCCGTTTCGCCCGCAGTCTGAAAACGAAAATCGAGATAGTCGCGCACCGTTCGTCCATTGACGCGAACGATTCTGTCATTCGGCTCAAGCTCAAGCTCGCGCGCTAAACTGCCAGCCTCGACCTCAGTAATGATGACGCCGGGCCGACGAAGCTGCGTAATAGCCGGCGTGACTGCAAATTCGTACATCTTTTTTCCTGCGGCTTTGCCGCCTGATTTGCGGAAAAGCTCTGCTTTTCCGTATCGCCAATATACAAAACGGAGGCTGTGC
>Ga0187894_10002223_pt1 | contig 23456 bp, 17 predicted proteins | sample GBC1701081metaG_FD_136650 | JGI IMG/M metagenome (GOLD analysis project Ga0187894, IMG submission 136650) | White microbial mat communities from a lava cave in the Kipuka Kanohina Cave System on the Island of Hawaii, USA - GBC170108-1 metaG ... | reverse complement strand
TTCGGCGTCATCGCGCCCACGGCCAGAATCGCGCCTTCCGGCGGGTTAATGACGGCGGTGAACTCGTCGATGCCAAACATACCGAGATTGCTGATCGAGAACGTCGCACCGGTGTACTCTTCCGGTTTCAGACGCTTCGAGCGTGCGCGTTCGGCAAGCTCGCGCACTTCCGCCGCGATCTGGCTCAACGACTTCTGATCGGCGGCGCGCACCACCGGCGTGATCAATCCGTCTTCAATCGCCACCGCCACACCGATATCCGCGTGTTCGTAGTAGCGGATAAACTTTTCCTGGAACGACGCATTAACTTCGGGATGTTGCATCAAGGCCGCGGCGGTGACTTTGATGATGATGTCGTTGATGCTGATCTTCAGATCGGGATCGAGCGCGTTGATGCCCTTGCGCATTTCCGCGGCGCGATCCATTTCGATGTCGGTGGTGAGAAAGAAATGCGGCACTGGACCAAGCGACGTGACCAGGCGCTTGGCGATAGTTTGTCGAATTTGAGTAGCCGGTTCGTCGAGATACGCGGACGGAGCGGCGACAGGCACGGGCTGGCCCGGCTCAACCGGTCGTGGATAACGTTGCGGCGCAGGCGCTGCCTTCGGTTGGCTGAGCGCGGCTTCAATGTCTTTCTTGATGATGCGCCCGCCGGGTCCACTGCCTTGAACCAAACGCAGATCGAGACCTGACTCAGCAGCCATGCGCGCCGCAAGCGGCGACACGATCAATCTGCCGGCCGGAGCACTGCTTGCGGGCGCAGGAACTGTTTGACGTCCATTGGTCGCATTGCTCGCATTGGTCGCATTGCTCGCGCTTCCCGCGGCAGCGGCTCGCGCTTGCGGTGGTGCAGGTTGTTCGGTTGAAGCTGGAGGCGGTGGTGCAGGCTGTGGTGCTTGTTGAGCAGGTGCGGGTGCAGCAGCTTCCGACAGCAGGGAAGAGATGTCTTCATCTGCTTCGCCGATGATCGCGATCGGTTGTCCGAGCGGCGCCGACTTTCCCTCGCCAATAATAATCTTGCGCAGGACGCCATTCGCCAGCGCCTGCATCTCCATTGTCGCTTTGTCGGTGTCGATTTCCGCGAGCGGCTCACCCATGGCGACCTTGTCGCCCTCTTTCTTCAGCCAGCGCGCGATCTGTCCCTCCTCCATCGTAGGGGAGAGCTTCGGCATGATTACCTTGGTTGCCATCCAACCTTCCTTACGCCACAAAGAAGCACAAAAGGCACAAGAACGAATTGCACTTTTGTGCCTTCTGTGCGTCTTTGTGGCTAATCGAGATATGCGACTTCCCGCACAGCAGCAACAATCCTGTTCACATCGGGTATAGCCAGGTTTTCGAGATTCTTCGCGTAAGGCATCGGCACATCAGCACCCGATACGCGTTTGATTGGAGCGTCGAGATAATCGAAAGCGCGCTCCATGATCTGCATGCTGATCTCGGCGTTCACGCCACAGATCGGATGCGACTCTTCAGCCACCACCACGCGATTCGTCTTCTTCACTGATTCCACAATCGTGTCGATGTCGAGCGGCCGGATCGTGCGCGGGTCGATTACCTCACACGACACACCTTGCGGCTCGAGCTGCTCCGCGGCTTTCAACGCCACGGGAACCATGAGCGAGCGCGCCACAATCGTTACATCCTTTCCTTCGCGCTTGATGTCGGCGACTCCGAGCGGAATCGTGAAGTCAGGCTCGTCGGGAACTTCGCCCTTGTTGCCGTACATTCGTTCCTGCTCGATGAAGACGACCGGATCGTCGTCTCTGATTGCCGACTTCAACAAACCTTTGGCGTCGGCCGGCGTTGAAGGCATCACAACCTTCAAACCGGGAAAGTACGTGTACCACGATTCGATTGCTTGCGAGTGCTGTGACGAAACCTGAAACGCCGAACCGCCCGGTCCACGAAAGACGATCGGGATCTTGAATTGACCGCCCGACATGTAGAGCATCTTCGCGGCGGAATTGATGATCTGATCCGTGGCCAGAATCGAGAAGTTAAAAGTCATGAACTCGACGATCGGTCGCAGACCAACCATCGCCGCACCGACGCCAAGTCCGGCAAAACCAAGCTCCGTAATCGGAGTATCGATAACTCGCTTTGGTCCAAACTCGTGCAGCAGACCCTTGGTGACTTTGTAGGCGCCATCGTAGGCAGCCACTTCCTCACCCATGATGAAAACTTTTTCGTCGCGGGCTAACTCTTCCCGGATCGCCTGATTAAGCGCTTCGCGTATGGTGATAATCGACATGGATACTATTGATTTCTATTCCGGGATGGATCGATTGGATCGGCATAAACGTCTGTGTAGAGCTCGTCCGAGTCCGGCAAAGGACTCTCGTCGGCGAAGCGAATCGCGTCTTCCACTTCCTCGCGGATCTGCTTATCGATCTGTTCGAGGCCTTTCTCATCGATAACTTTCTCTTCGATCAGACTTGCGGAGAAGAGCTTGATCGGATCGCGTTCCTGGTACTTCTCGATCTCGGCGCGCGTGCGATAGTTACCGGGGTCGGACATCGAGTGGCCCATGAAACGGTAGGTGCGCACTTCGAGCAACGTCGGCAACGACTGTTTTCGTCCACGTTCAACCGCCCGCTGCACAGCTTCACGCACGGCCAGCACGTCCATGCCGTCAACAAACTCCGAGGCCATCTCGTAGGCGCAGCCCTTCTGCGCGATGTCGCTCAGCGACATGGCTCGCGCGAGTGAAGTGCCCATGCCGTATTGATTGTTTTCGCAGATGTAGATGCAGGGAAGTTTCCAAAGTTGGGCCATGTTTAGCGACTCGTGAAACGCGCCCTGGTTCACGGCCGCTTCGCCAAAGAAGCACAGCGTCACTTGATCCTTGCCCTGGTACATCGACGCGAAAGCAGCGCCGGTCGCGAGTGGAATCTGGCCGCCGACAATCCCGTGACCACCGAGAAAGCCGAGGTCTTTATCAAACATGTGCATCGAGCCGCCCTTGCCTTTTGAGCAGCCTGTGGCTTTGCCAAACAACTCCGCCATGATGGATCGCGCAGACATTCCCTTGGCCAGCGCGTGACCGTGTTCGCGATAGCTGGCGATCACGTAGTCGTCCTGACGAATCGCGGAGATCGCGCCGACCGCAACCGCTTCCTGCCCGATGTAGAGGTGACAAAAGCCTCCGATCTTGCCCGCCACGTAAGCCTCCGCCGACTTCTCCTCGAAGCGGCGAATCAGAAGCATTTGCCGGTACAGGCCGATGAGTTGTTCCCGGTTGAGCCCGGCGAAACGGTCTTTCTGGCGCTCTTTGACCTCGTTGTGTTCGCGGGCGAGTTGATTTCGATCTACCTGGGCTGGTGCGTCAATCACGCCGGTGGAACCTTGCTCTTCGGCTCCTGCTCGGGAGGGCGGTGCTGCAGTTTGTTTGCTCATGGATTGTTTTTGAAATTTTGGATTATACGCGAGAGATAGCCTAGCCACAAAGAGGCACAAAAAGCGGTAGATGTCCTAATTTGAACGCCTTTGGCGTTCAAATTAGGACACTACCCAAAAAGCACAAAAGAAAGGGCGGTTTCAAATCCTTTTGGTGCTTTTTGTGCTTCTTTGTGGCGCAGGCTTAGGTCATCATGTCGATGGAGGTGACGCCGGCGCCGGCCACGGTGAGAACAGTCTTGCGGCCGTGCTTATCGCGCTGCATCCGGCGCGCGGCGGCGGTTAACAACTCTTCACTCGTCTCCCCATCGTCAGGGAAACAGGCAACGCCCAAACTCACGCCCAAGCCAATCATAGTGCCGCTACGCACCGAAAACAGTTGCTCTTCAACCGCGTTCCGAACGCGATCGGCAATCGACGCCGCCATCTTGCTTGAGGCCATCGGCATGATCGCGACAAACTCGTCGCCGGCGTAGCGCGTGAGAATGTCCATCTGGCGCAGTTCATGTCGCACGACGCCCGCCACACTCGCCAACAGCCGATCGCCAATCGAGTGGCCATATTGGTCGTTAACCACTTTGAAGTCGTCGATGTCCATGCAGAGCACCGCCAGCGACTCGCGGTTCATCCGCTGGCATTCGGCGATACGTTGCTCGAGCATCATGTAGAAGCCGCGTGCATTGGGCAGCTCAGTCAACGGGTCAACCAGCGCACTCTCGCGCGTCTTTTCGTAAGTCAAAGCGTTGTTGAGCGCGCTCGAGGCGTGCTGACAAACCGATTCGAGCAGGCGCACGTGTTCGGTCGTGTAGGAAGTGCGGCTCTGTGAATAAAGTGAAATCGCTCCGAAGGCGCCATCTTCACGCAACAAGGGCGACACCAGCACGCCGCGAAAACGTTTGACGATCTGATCGGAGATACCGACCATGTCCAGCTCCGGAGACGCGTTGCACATCGAGCGGGCATTGGCTATCACCCAACCCGTAATGCCGTCGCCGACCGTGATGCGCCGGCTGGAAAACAACTCCGCTTCTTCACCGACAGCATGCGCCGCGACCGCCTTGCCCGATCGTTCGTCGACCAGAAAGATTACGCAACTATCGAATGGCACAATCGACTTCAACTTGTTTGCAACCAGCGTCACCGTGTCGCTCAAGTTGAGTGACGAACCGATCGTCTGCGCGATTTCGTGAAGCGCGAATACCTCGCGTTGCGCTTCGGAGATGGAACGGAATCCGCTCGACTCGATCGGCGTGCCGAGAACGTCAGAGGCCAAACCGGCGTCGGGCTTGGTGCTGGTTTCGGTATCGATCGCGGGTGCCGAAGCAACCTGTTCCTGAATGTCCTCTGAATTGATCAGTCGATCAAATTCTTCGACGTGTTCGGAAAACTTCTTGACGACCCTGGGATCGAACGCCGTGCCGATCATGCTGTTTAACAACCCGAGCGAATCCTCGCGTTTCATCCCTTTGCGATAGGGACGGTCGCAGCGGGTCGCGTCGTAAAAATCCACCACTGAAATGATGCGCGCGATGAGCGGGATCTGTTCACCCTTAAGACCTTTCGGATAGCCGCTGCCGTCCCACTTCTCGTGGTGATAGCGCACGATGTCTTCCACCGGGTAAGGGAAGTTGACGCGTTTGAGAATATCGCCGCCGACGGTCGGATGGATCTTCATCTTGGCGAATTCGGCTTCGGTGAGTTTGCCTGGTTTGTTGAGGATGTACTCCGGTACGGCGAGCTTGCCGATGTCGTGCAACAGCGCGCCCGCGTGCAGTGCGCGCAGTTCGTTTTCCGAAACGCTGAAAAGCTTGCCCATCTGCGTGGCGTAGATTTGCGTGCGGCGCACGTGACCGTGAGTTGTTTGGTCCTTGGCGTCGATCGCGATAGCCAGCGACTCGATGGTGTTCATGTGAATCGTAGCCATCTCTTCCGCATGCCGGAGGCGCTCGGCTTCTGCTTCGCTGACTTCGCGCAGGCGCCTTTCGTTGAAACTGTAAGCGAGGTAGAAGAGGGTGGAGATCAACACGGCCACGAACACGATCGCGATGCCCTTGTCGAGCAGGAGCAGGGCGAGACTGACCGCGGCAACGGCGGCAAATAGAGCGGTAGCGGGAGAATTGAATTTCAGCATGGGGCGATTAAGGCAAGGGAACCAGGCTTGGGAACGCGCCAAACAGTGTTGGCACGTGCATAACTATAGGCGTTTCAGTGGGATTTAGTCAAGTTTTGCCACAGATTTACACGGGCTACAGTTGAGATTGCAGGTCCGCTGTTCTTGTTACTGGTCGCTTGCAGGCGTAGTTCTCGCACACGTAGGCGGTTGCTCGGTCGTCGAGTAGCGGTCGGTCCTGGAGGAGAGGGATTACGGCGATCGCCTCGGAGTCATTAACAATGCCGGGAGCAACGACCTTGTTTGGCAGGTATTTGCGCCAGGCTTCCTGAAGCAAAGGTTGAATGTCCGGCTCGTCTTTACCGACGATGGCAATCTCTTTGGGACTGGAGAGCAGGAAATCCATCGCCGAAAGGGTGTAGCCGAAACCGGACGGATACCGGCGAACCGAGTCTGCGACAGCATTCAAGACATCTTGCGCGAGGTCGCGATAGCGTTGGTTGTCTGTGAGGATCGCGAGCCGCAGCAGCACGCCCGCCGCAACAGAATTTCCCGAGGGCGTGGCATTATCGAAATAATCCTTGGAGCGCACGATCAGGTTTTCGTGACTCTGGCCCGTGAAGAAGAAGCCGCCGCCTGCTACATCCCAGAACTCTTCGATCATGCGGTCGGTCAGGGTGATCGCTTCCTTGAGCCAGCGAAACTCGCCGGTGGTTTCGTAAAGCGTTACCAACCCTTCAATGAAGAAAGCATAGTCTTCGAGATAGGCGTTGTATTTTGCGATGCCGTCCTTATACGTCCGGAGCAACAAGCCGTCGCGGCGAAGATTGGTTAAGACAAAGTCTGCATTGCGTCGCGCGGCTTCGGTGTAGTTAGGACGGTGGAGGATCACGCCCGCTTCCGCGAAGCTCGCGAGCATCAGGCCGTTCCATGCCGTGATGATCTTTTCATCGCGATCGGGTTTGATCCGTTTCTCGCGGTATTCGAAAAGTTTGCGCCGGTTTTCCGGGTTAGGTGGTGGAGCGGATGGATTGACGTTGAGAATGTTTTTGCCTTCGAAGTTTCCCGTTTCGGTGACGTTGTAATACGAATTGAATACGGAGGCGTCGGCTTCGCCGAGAACGGATTTGATCTCGTCGCTATCCCAGACGAAGAACTTGCCTTCATGGCCTTCGGAGTCGGCGTCCTGAGTTGAATAGAAACCGCCCGCCGGATCGGTCATTTCCCGTAACACATAATCGAGAATCCCTTCGGCGGTCTCGCGCGCGAGCGGATTGTGTTCTACCTGAAAGTAATGCAGATAAAAACGCGAGAGCAGGGCATTGTCGTAAAGCATCTTCTCAAAATGCGGAACAAGCCACTTCGCATCGGTCGAGTAACGATGAAAGCCGCCGCCGAGCTGATCGTACATGCCGCCGTGGGCCATCTTCGCGCTCGTGTGCCGCACCATCTCCAGCGCGTCTTGGTTGCCCGTGCGCTTGTACGTACGCAGCAAAAACTCGAGCGCCATCGCGGGCGGAAACTTCGGCGCGCCACCGAAGCCGCCGTTTATCGAGTCGTAACCCCGCACCATGCCGAGGTGAGCAGCGTCGAGCAGTTCTTTCTCAACCGGATTAGCCGCTCCACTGGATTCACTCAACCGGCGCAACTCCTTCAACAGTGCCGTTCCGGTTTCCACGATGTCTTCCTGCCGATCGCGATAAGCCTCCGCGACGCTGATCAGCACGCGGGGAAAACCGGGCATGTTGTAACGGTCCTGCGGCGGGAAATAAGTGCCACCATAAAACGGTACGCCATCCGGTGTGAGAAAGACAGTCATGGGCCAACCGCCGTGATGCGTCATCATCTGCACGGCGTTCATGTAGATCTGATCCAGATCCGGCCGCTCTTCGCGATCGACTTTGATGTTTACGAAGAGATCGTTCATGAGTTGTGCGATGTCTTCGTCCTCGAACGACTCGTGGGCCATCACGTGACACCAGTGACAAGCGGAATAACCGATACTCAACAGCACGGGCTTGTTTTCGCGGCGCGCTTTGGCAAACGCCTCTTCGCCCCACGGATACCAGTCGACCGGGTTGTGCGCGTGCTGAAGAAGGTAAGGACTGCTTTCGTCGATCAGATGATTCGTGTGTTCCGCTTGTTCCATTTGTGACCTGCTTGCCTGGTTAATCTTTGAACCAGTAGGGCGTTTTCTTTGTCCAGGGGTTGTTTGGGTACTTGCGGTGGAGGAGATCGAACGCCGCCTTTGACCAACGGGCGCTGTCACTGTCGGTGCAGCCGTAACGCGTGGTTCTTACCGCGAGATGTAACGCTTCGGGCACACGCGGGTCGTTCGGATGCGTGTTGGCCCATTGAATCACTTGCCGCGAAATGTAGTTAGGCGCTGCGCCTAGAGCACGCAGGGTGCCCCACTCTTTGCCGGCCTTCGCAGATTCTGCTGGGGAAAGAAAGCGTGGCGGGGGGCCAGTCGTGACAGCCGTAAACTGAACGACTTCACGATTCTCTTCCGCGGTGGCAGGCACGAACGAGGAACCGCACCACCAGTTGTCGCGATAAGAATCTTGTTGCGCCAAGGGAGTTATTCGGCCGATACCGGCATCGACGACCGGCTCGAGCCCGGGCGTTTTCAGCCATGCATAAATCGCCGCAAACTTCTTCTCGTCGGGTTGCGCGGCGGATGAATACTCGTTTAGAAGCGCCGCTAACTCCGGGAAAAGATTGACTAGAACAGGCGTTAACTCGTCAGCGGTTTTGGTGTCGCCAATTAATGCCGCGCGCAACCACGCGGCCTGGGCCAGATCGCGCCGTGGTCCAAGTGGCAGCGCTTTGCTTCTGGCAGCTTCCTTGAGCACGGAGAGCGGTAACTGCTCGTTGATTGCTTTCGCGGCGTCAACGTCGAAAAATGGCTTGCCTAGATAGTCCTTTGTTTCCTCAGAGACTTCAGCATCTTCAACCGGCAGTTCGCGTCCGTCATCATTCCAACTGAGAGCGGCTGGAACGCGCGCCGCAGCGGCTAAAAACTCGTCGAGGGAATTGGCGAGCCGCATTCTTTGACTGATCAACAGATTCAACGCCGATTCATCGAAATGAGCGCGGTCGGTTTTCAACGTTTGGTCGAGCAGCGCACGGGCTTCCGTAGTTTTTCCAGTCTCAATCAACAACCGGATGGCGTGAAAACGAGTCGAAGCAAATGCGGCTGACCGACTGTTTACTTTTTGCGCTTCGGCGATTAGTTCGTTTGCTGTCGGGTCTTGACCATCGATAAGACTCAAGGCGGCGATCAGCCACGGATTTGAGTGAGTCGTTTGCCACCGCGCGAGCGCATGATTTTTCGCGTCTTCACTTGAATTTTGAAACGTAGCAATCCAATCCGACAGCTCCTCACCCTTTGGGAGCGCTGGTGGCTTGGTCTCGACTTCTTCCGTTTCGAGATACGTATCAAGCAGCACCGTGTAATCCCAGAGGTCTTGTTTCAGGTTCGGGTTTGCGGTTTTCGTGGTCAGCACGTGAGCCAACTCGGTCAAACGCTCGGCGGGATGCGCCCGCAGGCGAACCAGATTCAGCAGACGCGTCGATGCTGGATGCAGGGAATTGAGATTTTTGTCGGCGAGGATCTTGTGCAGTTGCGCTTCGGCGGCGCTCAGTGATTCCTGTCTCTGTTCGACTGGACCGAGTCCGGCTTTGCGCGTCAAGGCACGTGCAACAAGATAAACGGCTTGACGTTGCCAGGGAGACTTGGAGTCAGCGCCTATCGCTTCAAACCGTTTCTTAGCTTCAGCAAAATTCGTCGAGTAAAAATTGGCTGCGGCGATCTGATAGGCGCGATCGGCGCGCATCAGCGCGTCCGCATCCGGCGGAAGCTCCGCCGGAATGAAGCCTCCGCCGCCACAGTTGCTAAACACCTGATCCTGCGCTTCGAGCCATGTTCGCACTGCTGAATTATCAGCACCGTATTTTGCGATTCGTTCATTGAGAGTTGAAATGGCCGTGTCGAAGGAATCTTTCTGGCAGTTTAGGTAAGATTCATATTCGTTTGGCTTCTCGCGGCTGCGATAGACGGATATTGGAGCTGGATCCTGGGCAACGACTTTTTTGCGCGCCTCCAGCCACGTCTTCACCCAATCTTCGTCGCCGGCGGACCAGCCAAACTCGAGCCGGTCTTTCCAGAGCGAAGTCAACGCCCTCTGCTCGTCCGCCGTGAAGCTCGACCCGGAAAGATATCGATACGCGACGTAAAGATACGAGCGCGCATAAGTCGGCTGCACGACGCCAATGCGGCCGGCGGCGAATCGATCCATCGGGTAGCCGGGATGAACCGTGTGAACAAAGATGGCCTCAATCATGAATGGACCACACGCACTTGCGGGCGGCGTGGCCGTGAGCAACAGCACAAACGCCAGCAGGCCTGCCACGAGGGGATAAAAACGCGCGCGTCTCATTTTCTGTAGGTCTCCATTGCGACAGTGAAGGAATCTTTGGCCCACGGCCGGGGATTAAAAATGTAAAGACGATCGACCGAGGGTGCGGTAACCGGTTCGTCTGTTGAAACACCGGCTGCGTTCTGACAGATGCGCGATTCGAAAGGTTGGCCCGTTTCGAGTCGTCGTTGAAATTGATGCCGGTCCACGCCGAGACGGAAGAGCATTGGCACGGCTTCGTCGATCGGGAGATCGCGTAGCCAGTCGTCGCCGGCGCACCACGAAGCAAGCGCTGTGATTGAAAGTGCCGTGGAAGCAGGCAACTGTTGACGCACCTGCTGGAGTAGTTCGCGGTAAAAGTTTCTTTCAGAGACGGTGGCGTCGAAGTCTATTTGGACCACAGATGAAACGGATGAATTGAGGATCTCTCTCGCTGTTTGTTGAACCTGCAGGGACGAAAGGGTTGGTACTTCTGTGCGGTCAGTTTCGATCCGCACTACGGCCACGAGTTTGGTCCCTGGTGCAATTTTCAGTGGCTGTAGTCGTGGTCTGACGACAACTTTGTCTCCGCGCAAATAGATGGTCTTTGCCAAAAACGCAACACCCGTTTTTTGTGGATCGATGAAGGTGAGGTCCTCGGGTCGCTCCCAAGCCCAGAGCATTATCTTTGGCTGCGTCGTAGTTCTTGAACCGAGCAGTGCGAGCAAGAGCGGTAATAGAATGATGATAAACGCAAGTCTCATCGGAGTTTTGCAAGAGTTTACACCACGCATTACAGAGATCACACGGATTTCGTTATACTCACTCGCTCATGGAACGTGAGACCCTCGACTTTGACGTAGTATTCGTCGGTGCTGGACCGGCGAACCTCAGCGGCGCATATCATCTTGCGCGTTTAGCCAAACAGAACAATCTTGAAATCGAGATCGCCGTGATCGAAAAAGGTTCGGCCGTCGGCGCACACATCCTTTCGGGCGCTGTCATGGACCCGCGCGCCCTCAAAGAGCTGATCCCGGACTTTGTCGAACAAGGCGCGCCGCTCGAATCGCCCGTTAAAGAAGATCACTTTCTTTATCTCACATCTAAACACGCGATTCGTTCGCCAATCACACCGCCGCCACTCAAAAATCACGGCTACTACATCGTTTCCTTGAATCGTCTGACTGCCTGGCTCGGCGAGAAGTGCGAAGAAGCCGGCGTGAATGTCTTTCCGGAGTTCCCCGGCGCCGATCTGCTCTACGACGAAGACGATCGGGTGCTCGGCGTCCGCACTGGCGACAAGGGCATCGACAAGGAAGGGAAGCAGAAGGCGAACTTCGAACCCGGCGTCGACCTGCGTGCGAAAGTCACGGTACTCGGCGAGGGTCCACGCGGCTCGCTCACCAAACAGCTCGTCGAACGTCTCGGACTCGCAGAAGGGCGCGATCCGCAGGTCTACAGCATCGGCGTGAAAGAGTTGTGGGAACTGCCGGACGATCGTTATCCCGCCGGCCGCGTCACGCATACACTCGGGTTTCCGTCAGACTCGCATACTTACGGCGGTGGCTGGATCTACGGCATGCAGAATCGCGTGCTGAATATCGGTTACGTCACCGGACTCGACTACAAAGATCCGCTGATCGATCCGCACGCGGAGTTTCAACTGTTCAAGACGCATCCGTACATCACGCGATTGCTCGAAGGCGGCAAGATGATTCGCTACGGCGCGAAGACGATCGCTGCCGGTGGCTACTTCGCGATGCCGCGCACTTACGCTGACGGCGTCTTGCTCGTAGGTGATTGCGCCGGTTTTCTCAACGCGCAACGGTTGAAAGGCATTCACTCGGCAATCAAGAGCGGCATGCTCGCCGCTGAAGTGATCCTTGAAGCACTGAAAGCGGAAGACTACTCGGCGAAACAGCTACAACGTTACGAGCAGGTCGTGAACGACAGTTGGATCATTCCCGAGCTGCGCAAGGTGCGAAACTTCCACGCCGGCTGGAAACACGGCCGCTGGCTCGCGCTATTCAACACGGGGTTGCAATTCTTTACCGGCGGGCGCGCGTGGGGAATCTTCGATCGCGACCGAGGCCAGGCCGGCCATCTCGAAATGAACAAACTTTCCACCTACGGCTACAAAGGCGACCAGATCGAGCAGCGTTACAACGGTTTGCGCTTTGACGGCAAGACGACCTTCAACAAACTAACCGACGTCTATCACGCCGCGGTCGGCCATGACGAAGATCAGCCCGCGCACCTGCACGTGCTCGATACGAACATCTGTTCCACCCGTTGCACTGAGGAATACGGAAACCCCTGCCAGCGTTTCTGTCCGGCAGCGGTTTACGAAATGGTAGACGACGGTGCGAACGGCAAGCGGCGTTTGCAGATCAACTTCTCAAACTGCGTGCACTGCAAGACCTGCGACATCATGGACCCCTACCAGATCATCAACTGGGTTACGCCTGAAGGCGGCGGCGGTCCTGATTACAAAGGAATGTAGCAGTTTATTGCCAATTTCCGATTTCCGATTGCCAAGTGAAGCTAAATCGGCAATTGGCAATTGGCAATCGAAAATGCCTATTGAGCGGCCTGCGGGTCCTGCTGTTTGATGTCGAAACGGACCCGGCCGCGAATGACTTCCTCGAGCGCAATTCGCGTCGGTTTGTGTTTCTGCGGATCGATGTCGATGCGCGGGTTTGCTCCGCGTTGTAATTGTTTGCTGCGCTTCGCTGCGAGGATGATGAGGCGATACTTCGAATCTACTTCCGGTCCACCAGCCGCTTCCATCTCATTCTCAACCAACTCTGTAGTCGTAGCCACTCGATTGCTCCTTCTCTTTGTATCAGTGCAATTACTCTTCAGTAGTGCGATTTAGTCTTCAGCCGACGTGAACTTCTCGATCACTTTGCGCACCAGGTTTTCCTGACGCACACAACGAGCCCGCTCGGCATAAATGATCGAAGCGAGCTGCGCCGCGGCGCGGTCCACTTCATCATTGATAATGACGTAATCAAAAGCTGAATACTGGCGCAACTCTACCGGCGCATTGCGCAACCTGACCTCGAGCTCCTCGGGCGAATCCGTGCCCCTCGCGATCAGTCGTTCCTTAAGAACCTCATAAGACGGCGGCAAAATAAAGATGCTCACCGAATCCAACAACAACTGCCGCACACTCGCAGCGCCCTGAACATCGACTTCCAGGACAATGTCGACACCAGCGGCTGTCTCCTCAGTTACCTGGCGCTTCGCCGTGCCGTAATAGTTTCCGTGCACGCACGCCCATTCCAGAAACTCGCCGGCAGCCACCATCTCGTCAAAAACTTCCCGGCTGATAAAGAAATACTCGCGGCCATTAAGCTCACCCGGGCGTGGCGCACGAGTTGTAAACGACACAGAATAGCTAAGATTTGGCACTACGTCCAAGACCTCGCGAATGATCGTGCCCTTGCCGCCGCCGGAAGGTGAGCTGACGACGAACAGCGTGCCTCGACAAGCCCGGGAGTTGGTCACTTGAGTCGCTGTTTGAATTTCCCTCACTTTACTCGACATTCTGAACCTGTTCGCGGAGTTTTTCGACCTCTGCCTTTATTGCCAACCCCGCCTCTTTGATTACCAGATCAGTAGACTTGGAAAGCGTGGTGTTCGCTTCGCGGTTCAGTTCCTGCAAAAGAAAGTCGAGCATCTTTCCGGTTTCGCCGGGAGTATCAAGCGCTTCCTGAAATTGCATGAGGTGACTGCGCAAACGCACCATCTCCTCGCTGACGTCACTGCGATCCGCGAGATAGGCGACCTCCTGGGCCAGCCGCGCCGGATCGATCTCCACCACCTGTCCACCACGATTGAGCAGCTCGCCGATCCGTTTTTGTAAACGCACGCGATAAGCATCGGCGAGCCCGGCGGCGGCCGATTCGATGGTGGGTACAACTGATTCGATCTTTCTGACGCGGTCGCGCAACTCTTTCTTGAGTGCTTCGCCTTCCTGCTCGCGCATGCGTTCGAGTTCGTCGAGCGCCTGGTCTACGGCGGTGTCGAGTGCGCTAACAATACGTTCATCTATACCGTTGCGAGCGGGTTGCAGAGCACCGGGAATACGAGCTAGCACGTTGATGTCCAACTCGCCGCCGATCTGAAAGTCTTCCTGGAGTTGCTTCAGCGCGTTGACGTAACCGGCGATGAGCGGCCGGTTGAGCTCGTAGACCATCTGGGCCGTGCGTTCGAGACTGATCGTTACGTCGACGCGGCCGCGCGTCAAACGCGAAGTGATCCGTTTCTTGATGCCGGGTTCGAGTGAAGCCAGTTCGGCGCCTACGCGGAGGTGAATGTCGAGAAACCGATTGTTGACGGTCTTGAGGTCGACAGAGACGGAGAAGTCGTCACCCGCCACCATCGCCTTGCCGTATCCGGTCATTGATTTCATATCAGCTGTGGAATCTGTGGCTCTTCTTCGTCGGCGAATTGAAGTTCGTAGAGCTTTCGGTACTGCCCGTTTTTCGCCAACAATTCGGTGTGGGTACCCATTTCGATGATGCGCCCGGCTTCCATCACCACGATTACGTCTGCACGACGTACAGTTGAGAGGCGGTGAGCGATCACGATCGTCGTACGGTTGCGGACGAGGTTGGCAATGGCCCGCTGCACCAGGCGTTCCGACTCGGCGTCGAGCGCGGAGGTCGCCTCGTCCAAAATCAAAACGGGGGCATTTACCAGAATGGCACGAGCGATGGCAAGTCGTTGGCGTTGACCGCCGGAAAGAAAGATGCCGCGCTCGCCGACAATCGTATCGTACTTGTCAGGCATTTCGCGAATGAAGTCGTGTGCGAAAGCGATCAGCGCGGCCTCTTCGATCTCGACGTCGGTCGCCTCGGGTTTGCCGTAAGCGATGTTATGACGGACGGTGTCGTTGAAGAGTACCGTCTCCTGTGTCACCAAGGCGATCTGTTGCCGCAAGCTGCTGAGCGTGGCGTCGCGCAGATCGATTCCATCCCACAACACTGCGCCGGAAGTCGGATCGTGAAAGCGCGGCAGGAGCTTCGTCAAGGTCGACTTTCCACCGCCCGACTGGCCGACGAGCGCCACCATCGTTCCCGCTTTGATCTTCAGGTTTACCTCACTCAAGACCGAGCGCGACTCGTTGGCATAACCAAAGGAAACGTTGCGTAGCTCTATTTCTCGTTGTAGTGGGGGCAGCGAACCAGCGCCGGACGTTTCCTTTATCTCAGCGTGCTCGTCCATCACTTCCCAAACGTGATGCGCCGCAGCCAGCGCCTGTTCCATGCTGTTTTGCAGCCGCGAGAGCCTGCGCATCGGGTCGTAGCTGCGGAACAGAAAGAAGAGGAACGTAAGGAACTGCGACGTACTCATTCGCCCGGCAATGATCTCCTGCTGGCCGACGAAGAGCAGCAACACCACGAAGAGAATTCCGATTAATTCAATAGTCGGTGGCGATGCGCCGGCAATGCTCGCGCTGTGCAGGTTGGCGCGCACGATCCGTTTCGCTACCGTCGTAAAGCGGGCCGCTTCACGTTTCTCTGCCCGATAGGCTTTGACGATGCCTTGATTCGCGAGTGCTTCCTGTGCGGTGTCTGTTAGTTCTTTACTGCCTTCAAAACTCTCGCGCGCCAGGTTGCGCAGCGCCTTGCCAAACTTCGCCGTGAGCAACGCGATAATCGGTGCGATCACGAGCGCGCTGATCGTCAAACGCCAACTGTAATAAAAGGACGCGGCCAGAAAGAAGATGAGGGCAAAACTCTCACGCAGCATGTCACGGACGGTGGCGGTGACGGCGGTCTCGATGGCTGCGGCACTGGTAACGAGCCGGGAAACAAGGTAATTCGTGCGATGTCGTTCGAAGAAGGTCGCCGACTGGTCGAGCAGGTGACCGTACAGATCCTGCCGCAGTTTGAGCACTGCTGATTGCCCGATTCGCGCCATCAGGTAGGTCGACAAATACTCCGCAATACCCTTCGCAACCGTGAAAACGACCAGCAGAATCGAGATCATCTTCCAGGCGCCAAACGGGTCCTGCGGTATCAGATTCTGCAAGCCAAACAGCGTCGAGGTTCGTTGTCCGGCTCCAGTGGCAAACGCCTGGTCGATTATTGGTACAATCAGAGCGCCGGTAGCGCTTTCGAGCAGACCGACGATAACCATTGCGAAAGTCGCGACTGTAAAGACTGGCCAGTGAGGTCTCAGGTACTTTAGCAGGCGGCGGAAATCACGCATCTCTGGTTGCGAAAGTCTCTACTCAGTTGCTATAAGGAAGGTAGAAGAAGGTCCAAAAACCTAAAGAGGAACTATACTTACCCCCGCTAATTTGCGTCAAGGCTGACTGATTTGCTCGGTTTCGATATAACTGAGTCCCTCACGCGGCTCTGCGCGAATGAGTCTGCGTGAGTTTGAGTTATAATTTGCCGTTGATCGGAAGCACGATTACAATCCCTACCGACAGGGCAGACATTTGGCACAGCAAGCAACATCAAACAGCAAATATGCAGGCAAGCGTCTTCTGATAGCAGATGACGATACGGACATGAGACTCCTTCTCGCGGAGTACTTCCGCCGCCTCGGCTTCACCGTTGAGGAACGAGAAAGCGGAATGGCGGCTCTCGAAGCGGCGATCGCGGGAAGATTTGATTGCTTCATTCTGGACGTGTCGATGCCGGGAATGTCCGGCCTCGAGCTGTTGAAGCGCGTACGTGATCGCGGGATCCAAACGCCGGCGCTCTTCCTGACGGCGCACGATGCGCTCGACGACAAAGTCGCCGGGTTCGAAGCCGGAGCGGATGATTATCTCGCGAAGCCGTTTAGTCCGCGTGAACTGGAGTATCGCGTCGAGGCATTGTTGCGCCGTGGTGGTTCAGCGCCTCAGGAGCAGGACGGCGAACGAATCGAAGTCGGCGATCTGGTGATCGACAAGCGACGGCATGAAGTGATTCGCAACGGCTATCGCGTGGATCTCACGCCGCTCGAGTTTCAGATTCTCGAACTGCTGGCGTCAGAGCCGGGCCGTGCGTGGTCCCGCAACGCGCTGCTCGATCGCGTCTGGAGCACTGATTACGAAGGCTACCAGCGAAACATCGATCCGCACATCAATCGGTTGCGAAAGAAGCTTGAAGCCGATCCCAAGAACCCGCGCTACGTGCTGACCGTGCGTGGTGTCGGCTACAAGTTGAACGAGATTCCCTGATGCTCTGGTGGATTGGTTCCGGCCTGATAGTCGGCTGGCTCATCTTATTCGTTTTTCACCCGGCAGGATGGATCCCTCTGTTGCTGCTCTCGGGTATTTCTATCTTTGTGATCCAAATTGCAGCCCACCGTAAAACCAAAGCCTCCCTCCCAAACCAGAAATAGGTCCGTGTCTGTCCGTGAAATCCGTGGCCAAACTGTCTTGACCTAACCCCATCCTTCGGCAACAATGCGCCTGTTTACGGCATCAAGAGCACCAGGAGATTGCGGCCATGACCTTCAGTTCCCTTAATAGACGTCTTCTTTCTCTGTTTGTCGCCGGTCTTTTGTGTGTGGCCACGGCCGTGGCGCAACAAGACGTTGAACGAAAAACCGTGGCTATCACCTATCCGCTGGACGAAACGGTGACCGTGAAGTTTCGCGGCACGACGCTGTTGCCGCGTTTGAAAGGCGAGGCCAAGGTCAAACGCGCGGGACGCCGTGGCACGCGCGTCGAACTAAACATCGACGACCTGCCGCGCGCTTCCGAACTCGGCGGCATTTATACCACTTACGTTCTCTGGGCAATCTCTCCCGACGGGCACGTCGACAACCTGGGCGAAATCAAACGCAGCGGCAGTTCGTTCGTCGACTCGAAACTCGACGTCACCACGCCGTTGCAGACGTTCGCGTTGATTCTCACTGCCGAGCCCCACTTCCTGATGAAAGTTCCGAGCCGCATGGTGGTGATGGAAAACCTGCCGCCGCATCGGCCGAACGGCAGCACGGTCGAAACAGTTGACGTTCGTTACATCGGCAACTCCAGCGACTATTTCCGCAACGTGAACGTTCCCGAGATCGCCGATCGCGACTACCGTGAGACGCCGGTGTCGTTGCTTGGCGCGCGGCAATCCGTGAACCTCGCGAAGTATGCGGGCGCTTCCCAGGACGCACCTGACGAACTGCGCATTGCTGAAGATCAGTTGCAAAGCGCGGAGAAGGCTTGGCGTTTAGGTCAACCGATCGCGGAAGTGGATGTCGAAGCACGAAAAGCCACCTCGTCGGGTGTGCACGCCGAAGAAGTCGCGACGGTGAGACGTGGGGCGCGCAAGACTCGTGAAGAGATTCGCCGTCGTGATGATGCGGTCCGCGCGGCGGAAAAGAACGCAGATGAGTTAGAACGCCAGGTGGCCCAACTTCGCACGGCGCTGGAAAAGGAACAACGCGCACGCGAACTGGCCGAGCGTGATCTCGGCTCAGCAAACGATCAGTTACGTGAAAAACGTGTCGAGATCGCGCGATTGCGCGACGAGAACCAGGCGCTGCGGACGGAAGGCGACGCGGCGAAACTCAAACTGGCGCGACTCGAAGGCGAGAAGCAGGCGGAGACAGCGCGCATCGAAGCCGAGCGCCGGGCGGTCGAACGTCGCAATGCGGAAGCGGCGTTGAAAGAGACGCTGGCGAAGTACGGTACAGTTAAAGAGACTGCCAGCGGCTTTCGTTTGATTCTGCCGGAGAAGATCTGGAGCAACGCGCGCAAAGCCACGCTGGCACCGGCTGCGGCGGCAAACCTTGAACCGTTGGCCGCGCTTTTGGCGAGCAATCCTGACTATCAAATCCTGATCGAAGCTTACACCGACAACAAGGGCGACGAGGTTTCGTTGCAACAGCTCACGCAGGAACGTGCGCGCGTGTTGTCGGATCGATTTCAGTCAGCGGGCGTCGATCCGACGCGCATTCAGGCGAACGGCATGGGCGCGTCAAATCCATTGGCGCCAAACACGACAGTCTCGGGACGCACGAAAAACCGCCGAGTTGAAATAACGTTCACTTCGCCGCTGCCAAAAAGCACGGCGGCCAACTGAACCCATTGCCGATTTTCGATTGCCAATTGCCGATTCGCGGATTGCCAGATCTACTGAGTGCTATTTAACGAGTCGTTCAGTGCCACGCTCAATCGGCAATCGGCAATCGGCAATGCCTATGTTCCCACTCGATCCGCTCGAAATACTACAGGTCACCGGCTATAGCGTCGGCGCGCTGCTGCCCCTGTGGATGGCGGTGCAGCTCGTCCTCCACCGCAGCAAACTCTCGCTGCTCGAACGACTCCTCGCCTTGCTGGCGCTCACTATGGGCGGCTGGCACACCAGCAACCTCGTAATCACGCTTCACGGTCTTTTCGATCTCGGTCCCGACACCTGGACCACGCTGCTGCGCGTAGCCGACACGGTCGCGGTCGTCAGTATCACTTTCGCTTACTCATTCCTGCTTCACGTTCACCTGCATCTCTGGGCCAACGCGCATGGCCGCGATCTCAATCGCAGTGAACGCATTCGAGTTTATCTCTCCTACATTCCCACGATCTTTTTACTCGTGACGGTGCCGCGGCTCTGGACCGGCGATTATGCGCCGATGCTCGTGAAGCTGTCGCCGTTTGTAATTCCGTTTGCGTGCTGGATTGCGTACGTACTCGGGCTAATCGCGTTGACGGAACTGCTGATCGCGCGGAGGAGTGGCAATCGTAGTGAGAAGCGGATCATGCGCACGCTCGCCGCGTCGTTCATCGGCGTCGGCGTCGTGATCTTTGCGGCACTTGGATTTGAACTCTGGCAGGGAACAGTCGCCGGCACGTATCTCAGAACCATCGCCAACCTCGGCTCGCTGCTGCCTTCGGCGCTGCTGGCCTATTACATCTATCGGTATCGCTATCTCGAAATAATCATCGAAGAAAGCCTGGTGGTGGTGACGTTTGCGACAGTCGTGCTGACCGTTTACGTGTTCGGCATACGCACCATCGGCGACTGGATGACCAGAGCGTACGGCGTCAGGCCGGGACTGGTTGAAGCACTTCTGATTCTCGCGCTCGCCCTGCTCGCGGCGCCGCTGCGCGGCTGGCTGGCCCAACGTTTCCACAAACTTTTCGAACGCGAAGCAGCTCTCTACAAAGAGATCGTTTCGCGCATCGGCGCTTACGCCGGACAGTACAAAGACCTTTCGGATCTGCTGCATTTCGTTGAGGAGAGAACGACACGGGCGCTCGGGTTACGCAAGCTGAACATCTTCACTGATGTTTCAAATCCGTGGGTGAAAGAGATTCTCGAACTATCGCAAGCAAACGGTTGGGAACCGGTCGAAGACGAACCTCTGTTGACGGATCACGGTTTCAAGATCGCTTATCCGATGCGCCGCGAAGAAAAAATTGAGGGTCTGCTTGCGGTAGATGCTTCTTCGGCAAGCTTAACTACGGATGTGCGCTCGGTGATGGAACTGCTCGCGGGTCAAGTGGCAATCGCGATCGACGATTCGCGGCTGTTGGAAGAGAACTTGCGATTGGAACGTGAGCTCGCCGAACGCGAGCGTCTCGCTTCACTCGGCCGCATGGCTGCGACAGTGGCCCACGAAATCAAAAACCCGCTGTCGGCGATCAAATCGATCGCGCAAGTGATGCGCGAAGACGAGCAGCTCAACCATGAGTACGAACGCGATCTGCGTCTGATAGTTGGCGAAACCGATCGTCTGAGTCAGAGTGTCACGCAACTGCTGAGCTTTGCGCGCAAGGAGAGTGCGGCTGAACAACCGTTGGGCGTCGATGAATTGATGCATTCAGTAATCGATCTGTTTCGCGCAAACGCACGCGAGCAGGGAATCAGTCTGGAGTGCGAGATCAGATCAAACACCACTTTAACCGGGAAGTGCGTTTCCGCTATGCGCGATGCTGTATCGAATCTGCTGTTGAATGCTTTGCAAGCGACACCGAGTGGTGGCCGCGTGCAACTTGTAGCTGAGGCTACGGACGGTGAGCTGTCGATTATCGTCGAGGACACGGGCGCGGGCGTGCCGCCGGATTTGCGCGAACGCATTTGGGAGCCCTTTTTCACTACCCGCCAGCGCGGCACAGGTCTCGGTTTGGCGATCGTTCGCAAACGCGTGCAGGAAGTCGGCGGCTCGGCTTCACTCGGCTCAGCAAGCAACGGCCGCGGCGCCGTTTTTAACCTCCGCCTGCCGCTCTAAAACGCCGGAACTTTATTTCTGTCGTTGCGTGTTATCCGGCGGCCCAATTTTGGATTGAAGGAGAAACCGCCATGCATCGGAAAGTTCTCAGCCTAATCTTTCTCACCCTGTTTCTCGTCTGTGGGGTTCAAGCCCAATCAACACAAACCGAAACCAAAGACGACGAAACCAACCTGGACACGCAACTCTACCTGATAGTGGGAACAAATCAGGACGTCGTCGACTCTAAACTACCGAGTTCACTCGACCCGGTTGTCAAACAACTACGCGCCACGTTGCCTTTCAAGAATTACCGTCTAGCGGCGACACTGATCAATCGCGTGAAGAATGAAGGACGGCTGGATCTGAGTTGGATTGGCGGTCCGCTGGCTTCAACAATGGGCGCCGCTACGGCCACAACTCCGAGCTTCAGCCAGTTCAAAGTGAGGCAGGTCAGACTCGTTCAAAGCGAAGGCCAGCCGGTGGTGCAGATGTTGGGTTTCAACTTTGGCGCCCGTATTCCCATTCAAGGTGTCGGCGGAATTGCGGCGAACGGGACCGTGCTGCCGTCTTTTAATTACGAGAACACTGGAATCTCGACAGACATCAGCATGCGCGAAGCCGAACCGGTCATCGTTGGCACACTCAACGCCGGTCCCTCGGGCGACGCCATCATCCTCGTCGTCTCCGCAAAGCGGACCGCAAAGTAGGACAGGCATTCCTGCCTGTCGTCTGAGACAGACTGGAATCTGTTCTATCGGTCGAGACAGACAAGAATGTCTGTCCTACTGTGGCACACAACGCGCTAGGGAATTCGCGGCTGAAGGCTCTAAACTTACCCGGAAGTGAGAAAAGACGCGTTGCGATTAATGATTGTTGACGACGAAGAAGCCGCTCGTTACGGCATGCGGCGGGCCCTGACTACCCTCGGTTACAACATCACAGAAGCAGGTTCCGCCGAAGCCGCCCGGGCTCTCCTCAAACAAAACGAAGCCGACCTCCTGCTGCTCGACGTAAACCTCCCCGGACTGAGCGGCCTCGATTTTCTCCGCGAACTCAAAAACGCAAACGGAAACGCGCCGCTCGTAATCATCGTCACCGCGCATGGCTCCGAACGTATGGCGGTCGAAGCTGTAAAGGCCGGCGCTCACGATTATCTTTCCAAACCTTTTGAAGTCGACGACCTGCGCTTAGTCGTAAAAAACGCTGCCGAGACACTGCAACTCCGCCGCGAAAACTATTCATTGCGCCGGCGCATTGAAGTTGAGCGTTCGCAGCGCGGCGCGTTGATCGGAAACTCGCAAGCGATGCAACGTGTGCGCAGCATGATCGACAAGGTCGCCGAGACTGACGCGACTGTGCTTGTGCGTGGCGAATCCGGCACCGGAAAAGAGCTCGTCGCGCAAGAGCTTCATGAAAGAAACAGCGTGCGTCGCAATGGTTCATTCGTAGCAGTGAACTGTGCGGCGTTGCCTTCCGAGTTGATCGAGTCGGAACTGTTTGGCCACGAAAAGGGCGCATTTACCGGCGCCGCAGCGCGCCGCGAAGGGAAATTCGAGCAGGCCGATGGCGGCACGTTGTTTCTCGACGAGATTGGCGACATGAGCGCCAACGTTCAAGCGAAATTGCTACGCGCTTTGGAAGAACGCCGCATCGAGCGGCTCGGCGCGAATGAAACGATCCCGGTCGATGTGCGCATCATCAGCGCCACGCATCGCCCGCTCGAACAGGAGATCTCCAACGGTAACTTTCGCGCGGATCTGTTCTATCGTTTGCGCGTTGTTACGGTCGACATTCCACCGCTGCGCGAACGGCGTGAAGATATTCCAATGCTGGGCGAGACGTTTGTGCGGCTCGCCGCGGAGCGTTACGATTTACCGGAGCGCGGCCTCAGCCAGGGAACGTTGAAGCGGCTGCTTGAATACAACTGGCCCGGCAATGTGCGCGAATTGAAAAATACAATCGATCGCGCCGTGATCATGGCGGAAGGTGATGAGATCACCCCGCGAGATCTGCCGGATGAGATTACGGCCGGATTGCCGGTCACCGCGATTGCCGAAGACGGCGATGAGACGGACGGTTTGCGCGTGCCTTTCACGGCTGATTTTCGTGAAGACCGCCGGGAGTTTGAGCGCCGTTACATCACTCGCTGTCTCGAACACACGCACGGCAACGTGACCCGTGCGGCCGAGATTCTCGACATGCACCGGCAGTCACTCCAGCACAAGTTGCGGCAGCTTGGGCTAGGCCGGCGTTATGTCTCGGTGGGAGCTGATGGGCAGGATAATTCCGACGTCTGACAGATTTTTATTTACATGAAAGCGAGAGTTGACGCCATCATTCAGCGTGAGCAGGCTGAGTATCTTAATCGTCTGCACCTTCAAAGCGAT
>Ga0187894_10002222_pt1 | contig 23459 bp, 27 predicted proteins | sample GBC1701081metaG_FD_136650 | JGI IMG/M metagenome (GOLD analysis project Ga0187894, IMG submission 136650) | White microbial mat communities from a lava cave in the Kipuka Kanohina Cave System on the Island of Hawaii, USA - GBC170108-1 metaG ... | reverse complement strand
GCCTGATCGGCGGCGGCGCGTCCGGCATCGAGCTCGACTGTCTCACCACCAATCTGGGCTCGCCGCCCAACATGCTGAGGCTCGCGTCATCGGAGAACCACAATTCCATGATGATGCTCGTCAATGAGGAATTCACCGTCGTGCCGCCTAATCTCGGCGGCGACCAGAATGAAAGGGTCAGGGCCGATCTCGCCTTCGGCGAGACGCCGTCGGGCGGCGCTCTGTTCGCGACCTCCTCGATCGCCTGGTGCGGGTCGCTCTCTCACAACAACTATGACAACAATGTCTCGCGCATCACCTGGAACGTCTTGCAGCGTTTTAGCGATCCGAAGCCCTTCTAGAGCGCAGAACGGCGGCGCTCATGCTTGAGCGCGCCAGGGTCGAGCTCGTCCGCCAGCTTGCAGGCCTGGGCGTCGCGTCAGGCGACGTGCTGCTGGTGCACACATCCTTCCGCGCCGTCGGTCCCCTCGCCGGTGGCCCCTTGACCTTGATCGCAGCGCTCCGCGAGGTGCTGGGAACGGATGGGACCCTGGTCATGCCCTGCTGGTCCGGCAATGACGATGAGCCTTTCGATCCCAAGACATCGCCGGCCTCGTCCGATCTCGGCATCACCGCCGATATGTTCTGGCGGCTGCCGGGCGTCAGCCGCAGCGATCATCTCCAGGCCTTCGCCGCTGTCGGGCCCATGGCGGAAGCCATCCTCGCCGATCCCTTGCCGCTGCCGCCCCATATTCCCGAAAGCCCGGTCGGGCGCGTACATGAACAAGACGGCAAGGTACTGCTGCTCGGCGTCGGCCATGACGCCAATACGACCTTGCATCTGGCCGAGCTCATGGCCGATGTGCCCTATCGTTCGTCGGGCTATTGCACGGTCCTCAAGGATGGCCAGCCAATGCGCATCGACTATGGCGAGAACAATCATTGCTGCGTGCGCTTCGCGCTCGCCGATGGCTGGTTGCGCGGTGACGGTCTGCAGAGCGAAGGGCGTGTCGGCCATGCGCAAGCGCGCCTCATGCGCTCACGCGATCTGGTGCGCCTGGCGCTCGCCCATCTGATGCGCGATGCTTTGCTTTTCCTCCACCGACCGGAAGAGCGTTGTGAGGAATGCGACGAGGCGCGCTTGAGCGTCATCCGGGCCGATTGAGCAGCGCGAAAGGCCGGCCCGATTCCTTCGCGATCGCGACCGGCATGTCGACGCCATAGACATCGAGGATCGCGGCGCGGTCGAGGATGTCGCGCGCGGCACCCTCGCGCAGGATGCGGCCTTCGGCCATCATCACCAGCCGGTCGGCATAGAGGGCTGCGAGATTGATGTCATGCAGGATCATCAGTGCGCCGCCGCCGCCCTCGACATGACGGCGCACCGCTTCCAGCGTCTGCAACTGGTGGCGGATGTCGAGATTGGACACGGGCTCGTCGAGCAAAAGGAAGGCCGATCCGTCGGGCTTGCCGGCCCAGGCCTGGCACAGGATGCGGGCGAGCTGCACGCGCTGCTGCTCGCCGCCCGAGAGCTCCTGATAGAGGCGGCCTTCGAAGCCCGAAAGCCCAACGGCGTTGAGCGCCCTGGACAAGAGCTGCGTCCCGCCGCGCGCGGCTTCGAGGCCGAGACGCACGACTTCGAGCACCGTGAAAGGAAAATTGAGGCTCATCGATTGCGACAGCACGGCGCGCGCGCAAGCAAGCTCGCGGGGAGATATGCCGGAAAGCGGTTCGCCGTCAAAAGTGACACGGCCCGCATCGGGGATGAGATCGCCGGTCAGCGTCTTGAGCAAGGTCGATTTGCCGGCGCCATTGGGCCCTAAGATGACGACGAGCTCGCCGCGCGCAAGCGTCAGCGTGACGTCGCTGAGGACCAGCCGCTTGCCGAGGCGGAGCGAGACATGTTCGGCGGCAAACATCTAGAGATCGACCAGATTGCGGTTGCGCAGCAGGATCCACAGGAAGAACGGCGCGCCGAGGAGGGCGGTGACGATGCCGATCGGCAATTCGGCCGGCGCCACGATGGTGCGGCTCACCATGTCGGCGCAGGTGAGCAGCACGGCGCCGAACAGGACCGATGCCGGCAGGAGATAGCGGTGGTCCGGCCCGATGGCGAGACGCAGGAGATGCGGCACGACGATGCCGATGAAGCCGATCGAGCCCGAGACCGCGACCGCCGTGCCGGTGAGGAGCGCCACGGCGACGATGGCGATGCGCTTCAGGAGCTGCACCGGGATACCGAGATAGCGGGCCTCCGCCTCGCCCAGCGCCAGCGCGTTGAAGCCGCCGGCGAAGCCGCCCGCCAGCGCCAAGCCCAGGGCGATGAAGGGAAGGACGGCGATGATCTTCTGCCAGCTGGCGCCGCCGAGGCTGCCGAGGCTCCAGAAGGTGAGCTCGCGCAGTTGCTGGTCGTTGCTCATGAAGATGAGGATGCCGCTCGCCGCCATCATCAGGGCGGCGATGGCGATGCCGCCCAAGAGCATGGTCGCGACCGATGTGCGCCCGCGCCGCGTGGCGATGAGATAGAGAGTGATGGTGGCGATGAGGCCGCCGAGGAAGGCGCCGATGGGCAACACATAAATGATCGCCGCGGCGCCGAGCAGCGCTTCGCCCAATACGATGGCGGCGATGGCGGCGAAGGTGGCGCCCGCCGAGACGCCGATGAGGCCCGGATCGGCGAGCGGATTGCGGAACAGGCCCTGCATGAGGGCACCCGAGAAGGCGAGCGCCCCGCCGACGAGAATGGCGAGCACGGTGCGTGGCAGCCGGACGCTCCATACGATGGCGAGATCGCGCTGCTCGGCGGTCTCGGGCGCGAAGATGGCATCGAGCACGGTCGCGACCGTGAGCGGCACCGGCCCGGTCATGACGGAGACGAGGCTGGTGACGACGAGCAGCAGCGCGAACAGGATGAGCGCCAGCTTGGCGCGGGCGCTGCGATCGCCTTCCATCGGCATGGACGGCGCCGCCCCGGTCGAGAGAGTCGTCACAAGGCCAGACCGGGATGCAGCGCCTTGGCGAGAGCACGCGCCGCATGCGGGGTGCGTGGTCCGAAGCCCAGGAGATACGAACCCTCCATGCGGATGAGGGTCTTGCTCTTCGCTGCCGGTATCTTGGCGAAAGGCTCCATGGCGAAGAGGTCGTCCGCGGCGATGTCACCCTCGCGATGCATCATCACGACGGCTTCGGGCGCAGCCTGGAGGATGGCTTCGGCGCTCGCCTGCTTGTAGCCGTCGAAACCCTGGACGGCATTGATGCCGCCCGCCAGCGTGATGATCTCCTCGGCCGATGATTTGTGGCCGGCGGCGATGATGCGCCCGCCGACGAGGCTCAGCACGAACAGCGCGCGGGGCCTTGCCACACCATTCAGGGATTTGGCGAGGGCGCCGAGCTCAGCTTCGATGGACTTGGTGAGCTCGGTACCCTTGTCCTTGACATCGAGGATGTCGGCGATGAGCGCGATCTTGCTGGCGATGGCCTCAGCGCCGGGCCGGTAGTCGACCAGCGCCAGCGGGATGCCGCTCTGCTTCAAGGCGGCGATCACTTCCGGCGGACCCGAGCCGGCGCTCGCCAGGATGAGATCGGGCGAGGTCGAGAGCACGCCTTCGGTCGACAGCGCCCGCATGTAGCCGACTTTCGGCAGGACCATCACTTCATTCGGATAGACGCTCGTGGTGTCGGCGGCGATGACGCGCCGACCTTCGCCGAGCGCGAAGACGATCTCGGTGACATCGCCACCGATCGTGAGGATGCGGTCGAGCTTGCCGATCGTGACATCATCGCCCGATGTATCCTTGATGGCGCGGGCGCGAAGAGCGGAAGGTGCCGTCATCGTAAGGACGGCGCCGGCGCCGGCCGTCAGCAGCCGGCGGCGGGAAAGCTTGAGCATGGCCTTGACCTCACTTGTTGAGCAAGAGTCCGCCCGAGCGGGTGATCCTGAGACGATAGAGCTCGCCTTGATGCTCGATGCGGATCTCGGTCTTGTCGCGGAACAGGTCGCGTGAGGAATAGACGGCTTCGCCTTGGGCTTCCGCGTCATAGGCAGCACCCGTCTTCTGCGGGGCCGGTTCGTTATGGGGGGTAGGATTGATCATGAGACACCACTCCGCAGGGGGTTGCGGAACGTGGCGATCAGCTAGTTCCGAGGCTCGTTGCTGTTCGAGAGAATAGCTGACTAATTAAGTCGGATATTGCTATTCGTCAAGCATCATCTGGAGTTAGCCGGCTTTTCCTGGAGGAGGAAATGCGCTATCCCGGATGTGCCAGCACGCGAGCAAGCCCGTCCCCCTAGTGGCGAGGACGGCGAGCCAGCCAGCCAGAGCGATGACCCAAAGAGCGACGGATCAGGAGCGGTCCGTGCAGCTTACCCCTATTGCTCACCCATAAGGCTCGAGGAAGAACATCGATGACATTCATTGCCATGAACCGCTTCAAGGTGCCGAAGGAATCCGGCGCCGAATTCGAACAAGTGTGGCTCAAGCGCGACAGCCATCTGAACGACATGCAGGGCTTCGTCGAGTTCCATTTGCTGCGCGGGCCGGAACAGGAGGACCACATTCTTTATTCCTCGCACACGGTGTGGCGCACAAAAGCCGACTTCGAAGCCTGGACGAAATCCGATGCCTTCCGCCAGGCGCATGCGCGCGCCGGCGACAATTCCAACAAGAAGCTGTTCCTGGGCCATCCGCAATTCGAAGGTTTCGAGGCGGTGCAGACCTTGACCGCGACGCCGCGCGGAGCCGCGGCATGACGGCTGCGCGGAAGGAGAAGCCGCCGTCGGTCAAGGAGGCGCTCGCCGCAAAACCCGACGGCGTGCTCGAAATGATCGCCGCGCAATGCGGCGTGCCGCTCGCCCGCGTCTTCGACGAACTGCCGGAAGGTGCGGCGAAACGCGTGCCGGGCAGCCGCTTCGAGGAACTGTGGCAGGACCTCACCCAATGGGGAGACGTGCTGTTCATCGTGCATACGCGGGACATCGTGCTCGAATGCAAAGGCGCGTTGCCGCCGGGCACCAGTGCGCAAGGTTATTTCAACATCCACGGGGACAGCCCGATCGGCGGCCACATCAAGGCCGACCGCTGTGCCGCGATCTATTTCATCGACCGCCTGTTCCACGGACGGCGTTCCTGCTCGCTCCAGTTCATCAATGGCGAAGGCGAGGCGATGTTCAAGGTCTTCGTGCCGCGCGACGAAAAGCGCGAGTTGATCGCCGATCAGCTCGGCAAGTTCGAGGCGCTGAGGGCGAAGATGGCAGCCTGATATTTCCCAAGTCTCACGGCTTGGCCCGCGATTGCAAGCGAAATTTCTAGCCGACCGTCCCGCCGAGCTCGTCCTCGATATGGATGCGGATGATCTCGTCGAAGGTCTTTTCCGCCTGGAAACCTAGTGCGGCGGCACGCTTGGCGTCGAAATTCTGCGGCCAGCCGGAGACGATCTTGACGATCACCGGATCGGGCTCGCGGCGGATGAGCTTGACCGCCTTCTCGCCCGCCACCCGGCGCAGCGCCTCGATCTGCTCGCCGACCGTGGCGGAAAGCCCCGGCAGGGTGAGATTGCGCCGGTTGCCGAGAGCGGAGAGATCCATCGTCATCGCATGCAAGAGGAAGGAGACGGCGGCGCGGGGCGAGGCATGCCAGTGGCGCACGCTCTCATCGACCGGCAGCACCGCCTCCTGGCCCGACAGCGGCTCGCGCAGGATATTGGAGAAGAAGCCCGAGGCCGCCTTGTTGGGCTTGCCGGGCCTGACGCAGATCGTCGGCAAACGGATGCCGATGCCGTCGAAGAAGCCGCGGCGCGAATAGTCGGAGAGCAGGAGCTCGCCGATCGCCTTCTGCGTGCCGTAGGAGGTGAGCGGCGTCGTGAAGAACTCATCGCCGATCTTGTCCGGGAAGGGGGCGCCGAAGACGGCAATCGATGAAGTGAAGACGAGGCGCGGCACATAAGGCGATTTCAGCCCCTCTTGCCTTATGGCCTCGAACAGGGCGCGCGTCGCATCGAGATTGATACGGTAGCCGCGGTCGAAATCGGCCTCCGCTTCGCCCGAGACGATGGCCGCGAGATGCACGATCATGTCGGGCCGCGCGGCGATCAGCCTCTCGGCGACGCCGGGATTGGCGAGATCGGCGGCCTCCGTGACGACCTTGCCACTGAAGCCTTGCGGCTTGTCGGGGGCCACGACGTCGACGAGGCTCAATTGATCGATTGTCCTCGAGCCGATGCGCCCGTCGCGAACCAATCTTCCGGTGAGCTTGCGGCCGACCATGCCGGCAGCGCCAATGATGAGGATATGCATGAACTGTCTCTGATGAGGGTTGGGGGGCTATTGGGCCACAGTCCGCGCTTGCGCTCAAGTCAATATGTGGCGGTGAAGCCGCCATCGACGACGAGCACCGTGCCGGTCACATAGAGACTGTCGTCGCTGGCGAGGAAGAGGATGGGACCGGCGACGTCCTCCGCTTTTCCGGCCCGCCGCAGCGGCATGCGGCCATATTTGAAATAGATGTCCTGGAACCAGTCGGTCTGGTGCTCATGCGGCGTGCCCTGCTTCTGCTCGGCCATGCGGGTGTCGATATAGCCGGGCGCCACGGCATTGGCCCTGATGCCGAAGGGACCGAAATCCACCGCCATGCAGCGGGTCAGATTGACGAGGCCGCCTTTCGCCGTCGCATAGGCCATGGCATGCGGCTGGCCGCGAATGCCCTGCACCGAGGCGATATTGACGATGCTGCCGGACGGGCTTTGCTTCAGATAGGGCAGCGCCGCCTTGGCGACATGGAACGCCGAGTCGAGATTGATGGAAAGCACGTGGCGCCAATGCGCGTCGCTCAATTGCTCGATCGGCGTGTCGTCCGAGATCGCCGCGTTGTTGACGAGGATATCGATACGGCCCCACCGGGTAACAGCCTCATCGACCATGGCCGCGACGCTTTTGGGATCAGCGACATCGCAAGCCGTCGCCGTGACTGAGAGCCCTTGGGCCGCGAGATCGGTTGCGGCGGCTTCCACCACATCCGCATCGATGTCGGACATCAGCACCTTGGCGTCTTCCTCGGCCAGGCGCCTGGCCGCCGCGAGACCGATGCCGCGCGCGGCGCCGGTGACGAGCGCGACGCGGCCGCTCAACCGTTTCGACATGGGTCTTCTCCGTTATTCCGGACGGATACGGAAATCCTTGCCTTCCGGCAAGGTCTGGCCGCCATCGACGATGATCGTCGTGCCGGTGATGTAGGAGGCCTCGTCCGAAGCGAGGAACAGCACCGCATTGGCGATGTCGGTCGGCGTCCCGAGCCGCCCGAGCGGGATCGAATCTTCCATGCCCTTGATGAAAGCCTGCGAGCGGTGCTCGGTGATGGCTTCGGTGAGGACGTTGCCAGGCTCGACGCCGTTGACGGTGATGCCGTAGCTCGCGAATTCGAGTGCCGCCGCCTTGATGAAGCCGTTGATGCCGGCCTTGCTCGCCGAATAGTGGCCGTGGCCGGGGCTCGTCACGCGGGGGCCGGTGATCGACGATGTGAAGACCATGCGGCCGTAATTCTTCTGCTTCATCACGGCAAGTGCTGAACGGGCAGCAAGGAACGTGCCCTTGAGATTGACCGCCATCACCCTGTCCCATTCCTCAGGCCGGATGTTTTCGATCAGCGTCCAGGGATAGATGCCGGCATTCTGCACCAATATGTCGAGACCGCCGAACTGCTCTACCGTATGGGCGACGGCGGCATCGACATCTCGGGCATGCGCGATGTTCGTTTCGATGAATCTGGCGCCGAGGCGTTTCGCCGTCGCCTGGCCCGCCGCGACCTCCGTATCGGCGAGGACGACCTGCGCTCCTTCCGCGATGAAGCGCGCGACGATGCCGGCGCCGATGCCGCGCGCCGCGCCGATGACGAGCGCGCTTTTCTTCTCGAGACGCTTCGTCATGCGAGCTTCTGCCGGATCTGCAGCTTCACCGTGTCGAGGAGGACGGCGGCGAGCACCATGCCGCCGAGGATCATCTGGGTGTAGTGCGCGGGCAGGCCCATGAGATTGATGGCGGTATGGATGGAATAGATCAGGAGCACGCCGGCATAGACGCCGGGAAGCTGGCCGATGCCGCCCTTGAGGCTGACGCCGCCGATCACCACGGCGGCGAAGGCGTTGAACAGCATGCCGACGCCGAGATTGGCAGTGGCGCCCGAGGTGCGGATGGCGAGCAGCCAGCCGGCAAGGCCCGAAATGGCGCCCGCCAGCACGAAGCTGATGGCGACCAGCCGATCGACGCGGATGCCGGCGCGGAAAGTCGCCACCGAGTTGCCGCCGATCATGGTGATATGCCGCCCGAAAGGCGTCTTGCGCATGATGAAGGTGAAGACGACGAAGCACAGGATCGCGATCCAGGCGATGAGCGGGATATAGAGGAATGTCTGGATGGCCATGAAGCGGATCTCGGGGGCGAGATCCTGCGCCGAACGGCCGCCCGAGATCGCCACCACCAGGCCGCGCACCCAGATATAGGCGGCGAGCGTCACGATGAAGGCGTTCATCCTGAGCTTGACGACGAGCCAGGCATTGGTGGCGCCGATGACGGCGCCGACCGCTATCGCGATGGCGAGCGACAGAGGCAGCACGAGCCATGCGGGCGTCGTCGTAAGCCCGACTCCGATGCCGTGCGAGGCGAAGAGGATGCCGGTGACCATGGCGGCGAGCGCCGTCGTCGATTCGATCGACAGATCCATGTTGCCGGCGATGACGACGATAGCGAGGCCGATGGCCATGACGCCGACGAAGGTCGATTGCTCGACGATATTGGCGAAGATGCCGATCTGGAAGAAATTCGGAATGGTGACCGAGAACACCACCAGCACGACGGCGAGCATGAACCAGACCAGATTGTCGAGCACGAACTCGATCAATGCTCTCTGCTGGGAACCGATCATCATTTACTCCGTAAGCGTCATTTTTCCCCTTCTCCCGCGCGGCACGCGTGGGAGAAGGTGGCCGAAGGCCGGATGAGGGCTCTTCCTGAACTCTGCTCAGTTCTGAGCGAGCACTCCTTGTTGTGACAAAGAGCCCTCACCCGCCCTTCGGGCACCCTCTCCCATCCTTCGGACGGGAGAGGGGGAAATATTTGTTACTGGTCGTTATTCGACCGGCTTCACCGGATCGGCGGGCGCCTTGAGATTGCCCCAGAAGCGCGCCTCATCGACATTGTCCTTGGTAATGGCGGCACCCGGGATCTTGAGATTGGGGCCCCAGCTCTCGATGGTGAGCACCGAATCGAGACCTAGCACATTGTAGGTGCCGGCTTTCAGTTCCTGCTTGTTCACCACCTTGTCGGCGAACATCGCGATCGCGGCGGCCTGCGCATAGAGCGGCTGCTCGACCTCGACATTCTCCCAGCCCTTGCGGATCAGGTCGAGGCCGACCGGCGCGCCGTTGGACGAGACGAGCATGATATCGCCCGGCTTCTTGCCCTTGGCTTCCATCGAGGCGACGGCGGCAACGGCGAGATGTGCGGCATGGACGAAGATGAGATCGATATCGGGATTGGCGACCAGCTGATCGGCGACGATGGAGCCCGCATTGGAGGCTTCCCACTGCATCGCCGGCAGCGATATGATCTGGACGCCCGAGAACTCCTTCATCTTCTCCTCGAAGCCCTTCTGGATGTCGAGCGTGTAGGGATCGGCCGGATCGCCCAGCACTTGCAGGATCTTGCCCTTCACATCGCCCTTCTTCTCCTTCAGCAGGCGCTGGATCTCGCCGGCCGCGACATAGCCGATCTCGACCGTGCCCGCGACCGAGGTGAAGTCGGAGGGCGTCGAGGTGATCTGCCGGTCGAAGATCATCACCGGGATGCCGGCGGCGCGCGCCTTCTCGATCGAGGGTTTCAACGCGTTGAAGTCGACGGCGGCGAGCACGATGGCCGCGGGCTTCAGGTTGATGACGTCGTTCATCTGGCTCTGCTGCAGGTCGGTCTTGTTGTCGGCATTGAGGGTGACCGTCTCATAGCCGACATCCTTCAGGAACTTCTCGATCGCCTTGACCGATTCGGTCTGGAACTCGTCGAGCAGTGTCGGCACCATATAATAGATCTTGCCTTTCGCTTGCGCGAAGGCAGGCGATGTGAACGCGATGGCAGCGACGGCCAAAGCGCCGAGCAAGGCACTCAACAGACGTTTCATGGGACTTCCTCCTTGGTTTTATCACTCACATTGAATTGCAGCGATCTCTCCGCGTTTCCCCTCTCCCGTTGCGAAGCAATGGGAGAGGGTGCCCGAAGGGCGGGTGAGGGCTCTTTGTTTCAGCAAAGAATACTCGTCGGAGATCAGTGAATATTGCGCGAAAGAGCCCTCATCCGGCCTTCGGCCACCTTCTCCCACGCTGCGCGCGGGAGAAGGGGAAAGCTTGCAAGTCCGGAGTCTCGGTTGAAGAATCATGCGCGTGCCCTCGCTTCTTTGCCGCGCCCGATCATGGCCTCGCCGGTGATCATGCTGATGACTTCATCCGTTGTCGTTTGATCGCGCGCCACATCGCCCGCGACCTTGCCCTGGCGGATCACCACCATGCGGTCGGCGACCTGGAAGGCCTGCGCCATGATATGGGTGATGATGACGACGCCGATGCCTTGCTCCGCGACGCGCTTGATCATGTCGAGGCCGCGCCGCGTCTGCTCGACGCCCAGGGCGGCGAAGGGCTCGTCCAGCAGCACCAGCTTGCCGCCCCAATGGACGAAGCGGTTGAGCTCGATCGCCTGGCGCTGGCCGCCCGAGAGATGCTCGACATTGGTCCGGAGCGACGGGATGCGCGTGCCGGCATTGGCGAGCGCCTTGGCGACCGCATCATGCATTTCCTTTTCCTGGATGACCGGGATGCCGAAATATTTCTTCACGATCTCGCGGCCCATGAAGAAATTGGCGACGACATCGACATTGGTGCACAGCGACAGGTCCTGATAGACGGTCTCGATGCCGGCCGCCTTGGCTTCGGCGGGCGATGAGAATTTGCGCTCCTCGCCATCGAAGATCATGCGCCCCGACGTCGCTTCGAGACCGCCGGCGATGATCTTGACCAGCGTCGACTTGCCGGCGCCGTTGTCGCCGAGGAGCGCCACCACTTCGCCGCGGCCGATATCGAAGCTGACCCCGCGCAGGGCTTCGATGGCGCCAAAATTGCGGGTGATATTCTCGAGTCTGAGGAGCGGAGCGGTTTCGGTCACGCGGCTTTCTCGTCCTTGGGCTTGTGCATGAGAGGGTCGGTGTCGTCATCGCTCGCCGCACCGATGCGCGGCGCCAGCACATTGGAGAAGGCGAGCGCCGCGGCACCGCGCAAGAGGGCGGCCTTGCCGGTGATCGACAAAGTGAGGCGCGGCAGTGTGCGGTCGCGCCGCTCGGCGACGGAGGGCAGCAAGGGCTCGGCGGCGCGCACCAGCTTCTTCATGACGCTTTCGGGCGCGAGACCGCCGAAGATGATGGTTTCCGGATCGAATATGTTCTCGATGGCAAGCACCGCGATGCGCAACAGCGGGGCGGCTTCCGCGATCCAGCCGTCCTCGCCGACGATCTTCGAGCGCCGGTCGAGAGCCTCGACCGAGAGATAGCGCTCGAGGCAGCCATGGTTGCCGCAAGAGGGACAGTATTCGCCGTTCGGGATGAAGGGCACATGGCCGATCTCGCCGGAATTGCCGCGGGCACCCTTCAGCACCTGGCCTTCATGGACGAGGCGGCCGGCGGTGCCGACGCCGAGATAGAGATAATAGAATTCGTGCAGGTTGCGCCCGGCGCCATAGAGGCGCTCGCTCAGCGCCGCCGAGGCGTTGTCGGCGCCGATATAGGCGGGAAGCCCGGTCGCGGCATGGAGCCGCTCGGCGATCGGCACGTCCTTCCAGCCTTGCAGGGTCGTAGGTCCTACGAAGCTCATGGCCTCGACGTCGAAGGGTCCGGGCATGGCCATGCCGAGGCCGAGCATGCGGCCCTTGGGGCGCAAGCGGCGCAGTTCCGTCGTGGCCGCGGCGATCTCGGCGAAGGCGACGTCGGGTTCGGGATTGGCGATCTCGCGGCTCTTGAGATCGACGATCTCGCCCGCGATATTGACCAGCGCCACATCGATGCCGATGGGCGAGACGCTGGCGCCGATGGCGAAGCCGCCTTCCGGATTGAGGGACAAGGCTGTTGCAGGATAGCCACGGCCCTTGGGTTCCTCGCGGCTGCCTAGGATGAAGTCCTGCAGCTCGAGCTCGCGGATGATGGTCGAGACGGTCTGAACCGTGAGGCCGACGCGGCGCGCGATCTCGGCCCGGGCGATGGGTCCGTGCACCCGGATCGTCTCCAGCACGATCCTGCGATTGTAGGGCCGCCCCGATTCCTGATTGGTGCCTCTGAGCGCCATGAACCAGCTTTTCCCTTCCCCCGTCCTTCGACGCTACACCCGGGGAAAAGAATAAGTCAAATGGATTTCAAAAAACCTCTGGTTTCAGGGATTTTCAGGGAATATCAGGGAATTTTCGCAAAAACGAGCCGGCCTCAGCAATATCAAAGGGTTAGCGACCGGCGAGCGCACGGAGCAGGGAATTTCCGCTTGCTTCAACACTGTTTGCACCGAGCTCAACCTCTTTCTTCTGGCACCAGACTGCGAGAACATATATAGAACAAAATGGACGTATCGGAAAGCGAAAAAGGAGGTGATCCGATGGCGCAGGACCCGGCTTCTCAAGGCTATCCCGCTGGCGTGGGCTATGGCCGTCCGCCGAAGGAGACGCAATATCGCAAGGGCCAATCCGGCAATCCCAAGGGCAAGCCCAAGGGCACAAGGAGCAGGCCGCGGCCGCCTGCCGAACGCCTGGCGTCTCTCATGCTCGAAGAAGCCTACAGGCCGGTGACGATCAACGAGGACGGCCGGGAGATCACATTGCCCATGGCGCAGGCAGTCTTCAGATCGCTGGCCGCCGCGGCATCCCGGGGCGAGGCGAGGGCGCAGGCGATGTTCCTCAAGCTGGTGAGTGCCACGGAAGTGGGTGAAGCCGCAGCCGAGGAGATGCTCGAAGACATCGAAGCCGAAAAAGCGACAATTGAGATTGTGATTGTCGATCCTGCCGATGGCAGCAAGAAGCCCTATCATCCTGACGGCGGCCCTGAATCGAAAGCTGGCAAGGGCAGGTAGGACGGCAGACCTCCGCAACATCGAACGGCCATCGCGCGAGGCGCCTCGAAGATCAGGCCGTCATCGGCGCGGGAGGCGTCAGGCCCAGATCGGTCAACAGCTGCACAGCCTTGTCCAGCCGGTCCTCCCTGGCTTTCACGCTCTTGCGTTTCTTGACCTCCGTGCGCCAGTCCTTGCGGTTTTCAAATCGCCACAGCCAGTCGATGGTGGCGGCAAGCTCGAGGACAGTGACGTTCGTCCGCACGAAGGTACGCATCAGCTCGTGAGCCTTGTCCGCCGGCAGCTTGCCCAAGGCGTCCGGCTTGGTTTCGACCGTCACCTCGAAGATGCTGTAGGACGCGCCGTCGCTCTGGCGGCGGCCGTAGCTTTCGGTTAGGAGATCAAAGGCCTTGGCGTCGGCGACGGCGTTGTCGAGGTCGCGCGAATAGGGCCCGTAATGATAGTATTCGTAGTCGAATCCGCTATCGAGGCCGAGAAGGTCCAAGAGGTAGACCGATTTCTGCAGGCGCACGCGGCTGGTGAGCTTCTCGCCCGCGGCGGCGACGACGGCGGCAACAATGTCCTCACGTTCGATGATCATGGCTTTCTCGCTGGGGATCGCGCGGCGTCGCGGTCTGATTCGGCTTCGAAATAATAACGCGTATAGGTCTTCTTGTCTTTCAGTGTTTCGACGAGGCGTGACAGGAGCGTGATCTCCTTGGGTTCGCCGGCATCAAGGATGTGCAGCTTCTTGTGCGTGCGCTCGTCGTCGCCGCCGATCTGGGTATAGATGCTGATCGTGGCTTCTTCATCGCGAAGTACGGTCTCGGCCTTGATTTGATCGGCGAAGGCCCTTTCGATCCTGCGGGCGTGTTTCTTCTGTGTTCCTTCATCTTGCCCGAAATGTCCGAGATCGAGTGTCTTGTAGAGGCGCCGTTCCTGCAGGCGGCGGGCAAGATCGGCGATCACGCGATCCTTGGCCTGCCGCATTTCATCCAAGGATCCCACGATCGCCGTGTCGTCCAGAAGAAGGTAGCAGGCCAACCCGGCCCTTTCCTTCTCTGCCCGCGCGGCATCGTCCTTTTCGAGATCAGGCCGATTGCCGAAGAACGCGACAAGCGGGTGCGTCAAGGGCAAGCCGGTCAACTCACTCGCTGTTTTGCCTTCCTGGCAATGCCGCGCCACCGCCCGCAGGAGCTTTGCAATCATGTGCTCGACGCAGCGCGTCGTCTTGTGGAGATAGACCTGTTCGTGAAGCGTGTAGCGGGCGAGGAGGAACTGCTCGGCAGCGGCGCGCGCCTTGCCGTCGAGACAGAAGGTCGGCACCAATTGCTCGTCGTCTTCGGCATCGGGGGCTTCGATAGGAACCTTCCCGACCCGAACATGCTCCATCAGCCAGTCGAAATCGATCGCTCCCGCGCCTGTCCCGGTCATGAGCCTGTCGCGGCGCAAGTAGTCCAGCCGGTCGGCATCGAATGAGCTGGAGACGACAGCGTGATAGATGTCTCTGGGATCATCGGCCTCCAGAAGGCTCGCGACCTCTTCGCAAAAGTCTTCCCCTTTCCAGAATCTTTCCAGCAAGGGTCGGATGTTTCCATGGGGATTGCGGATGATCTCGGCGGTCCACAGCTCATGGCGCTTCTTCACCCCGCGAGACTTCTGGACACCTTCGAAAGTGTGACTGAACGGACCGTGGCCCAAGTCGTGGAGGAGGGCCGCGATGACGGCGACTTCCGCCCGCCGATCGTCCGCCTTTTCTCCGATGCGGGGCATCTCGCGCTCGATGATGCCGATGAGTTTCCGCGCGGTGTGGAAGACGCCGATCGAATGGGCGAAACGCGTATGGGTAGCGCCGGGGAAAACGAACTCGGACACGCCCAGCTGCCGGATGCGGCGAAGACGCTGGAATTCCGGCGTGTTGACGAGAGCCCAGGCAAGCTGATCGAGATCATCGTCCTTCTCGAACACAATGAGTCCATGGACCGGATCGCGGACGCGTTGGGTGCGGCGTCCTTCCGGCGTGCCCATTGCGGGTTCCCGCGTTTCATTCGATCCCATCTTTCACAATTTTCCCGGCGGCGTTTGGAAGGCACCGCTCGCGCATGCGAAGGGGCAATTAACGAACAAATATAGAACAAAAGTCTCGTCCTTGGAAGCGAAATGTTGGAGCCGCAGCCACGAAACCAGTGTTGCGAGGGCTTTTTGCAGGACTTTCCGAATCTCCCGTCATGAGCCGTGTAGACTCGGGAGCACCGCGGCGGAGGCAAACTCACTCTGATTGAGTGGCCAACCGATTGTCTTGAAGCAGGCCGGACATCACCCTCTTTTCTTGCCTGTTTCCCTTCGCCTATGGTCTTGTGGAAACAAGGTTCAAGAGGGGTGGTTTGATGGTAACGGGGGAACTTCGCTCCCAGATCGATGCGGTGTGGAATGCCTTCTGGGCGGGCGGCATCGCCAACCCGCTCGAAGTGATCGAGCAGATCACCTATCTGCTCTTCATCCGGGGCCTGGACGAGGCGCATACGCGCGAGGAGAACAAGGCCAACCGGCTGACCCGCCCGATGGAGCGCCGTATTTTCCCGAAAGGCAAGGACGGCATCGGCAAGGATGGCGGCATCGCCTATGAGGAGATGCGCTGGTCCAGGCTCCAGAATCGCGATCCGGCCACGATGTTCAAGATCGTCTCCGAGCATGTCTTCCCGTTCCTGCGCGGCATGGCGGACGACAACACCGCCCATGCCACGCATATGAAGGGCGCGCGTTTCACCATTCCGACGCCGGCACTCCTCGCCAAGGTGGTCGACCTCCTGGCCAAGATCCCGATGGAGGATCGCGACACCAAGGGCGACCTCTATGAATACATGCTGGCCAAGATCGCGACCGGCTATGCCGGGTTCGACGCGCTCTACGAGCCGGACCGCAAGCCGGGTCCGATCACGCAAGCCGGCTGCTGGGCGCAGGCCAGACGCAAGTTCTTCGAGCTTGCCGATGTCGCCGCGAAGGCGCGCAGCAAGCGCACGGCCGCACTGTCGCCCATGGCGATGGCCGCGGTGCAAAAGATCGATGCGATCTTCGTGGCGGAGCGAGCGATCAATGGAAGGTCGGCGGAGGCGCGGCTTGCGGCGCGTCGCGAGGACATCGCGCCGCTGGTGAACGACCTCATCGATTGGATGACGAAGGAGCGGGCCAAGCTCTCGCGCCACAACGAATTCGCCAAGGGGATGGACTACATGCTCAAGCGCATCGACGTATTCACCCGCCTCCTCGGGGATGGCCGCATCTGCCTGAGCAGCAACGCCGCCGAGCGCGAGCTGCGTGGAATCGCCCTTGGCCGCAAATCCTGGCCGTTCGCAGGGTCCGACCGCGGCGGCGAGCGCGCCGCGGTCATGCTGACGCTGATCCACACAGCCAAGCTCAACGATGCCGACCCGCAGGCCTGGCTCGCCGACGTGCTGGCCCGCATCGCCGATCACGCTGCTCTCCGGTTGGATGAGCTTCTGCCGTGGAATTGGCGAAAGCCTATGCCAAGTTGCGCTGAAGCAGCCTGAGCCAAAGGAGATGAGAGGATATGAGATCAAGCGGCTTCTCCGCGGCAGAAAAATCGGCGGTGACCACCGCTTGCCAGCACCTCATCGATGACTTCTTCAAGCCCCGCTTCCTGCCGACCATCCGGCCGACGCAGTTCAACTATCCCGTCGATATTCTCGGCAAATGGCACGGCACCAAGTATCGCTTCATTCAGCGCTACCGCTCCGGCTTCCCGGAGAATCTCGGCGAAGAGTTCGACGTCCCTTTCGCCCGCCTCGACTGGATCAGCCGCGACCGTTTCAGCCTCCAGTGGCACCGCCACACCGGAGAATGGTTCGGCCTGCATCATGGCCTCACTCTCGCCGAAGCGATCGACACCCTGAAGTCCGACGGGCTATTCCATCCCCATTGAACACCAAAAGCCAGGAATTTGCGGTGCTTGCCGGATGGATACCAAGGACGGCACACCGCAGGTCGAGACCGTGATCGTCGATCCCGTCGACGGCAGCAAGACTCCCTATCGTCGTCCTGACGGCCGTTCCGAACCGAAGACAAGCAAGGACAAATAGGCCGCTAAGGCGCGTTCTTGTCGGCTTGATCGTGGCCTATACGCCCGGCCCTGAGGCCAGTCGCGTTATGCGTGAGCAAGTGTCTTCATCGGCTAGGTCATCGCTTTAAAGCGCGCAAATCGCATCGCCAGGCGCTCGCGATCCGGATAGTCCTGGAGCCGGATCGGACGACGGATCATCTCGCCCTTAAGACGTTTCAACGCGTCGAGCATTGGCCCGTCATTCTTCTCGAGGAGACGATCGGACACATGTAGGCGACAATCCGGGTCGATGCCGATCAAATGCGCATCAAAGGCGGCATGATGGATTTTCGATAACGGAATCCCGTTTGACACCACTGGTTGGCCGAGCAACTCATCCCGATCTGCAACAATATGAGCGGCATCCAGGAGGAGTGGCTCGGGAAGCCCGGAGATGGCACACCGACCGTCATAGGCGGCGATGACAGATTCACGGAATGTGACCTGATGCAATCGTTGTTTGACGGTGCGCATGGCATACCGCCGATCGGGTGCACTCTCCGCAAATCCGCTGACTTCATGGTCAGGGATACCAAACGAGACTTGTGCCTTCAAAGCGAGAGCATCCCACCCGGTGATATACGCCGGCACAATGGGATGGTAACGGGCCGGTGCAATACCGAGGAAATAGATAAGAGGTTTTTGCGCTTCCCATGCTTCACGCAGCAATTGATTGTCGCGAGCATCGGGGTCTTGTCCCATAAACGAGTAGTCGATTGTCTCGTCGCCTTCATAGATCTGGCGATGCACCTCGCGCTGGTCGTCATACCAGACGCGGCCGCCCGGCTTCGGAAAGACAGTCTTGATTGATAGGAGAAATCGCATCTGCCGCGGCTTGAAGATCCCGCGAGGATTCATAAGTCGAATTCGCTCACCCCGGAATTCGAATCCTGGCTGCAATTGCGCCGCAGTCAGAAAATCGCTTCCTATGCTCAGCCTGCGCACATGTTCGAAAGCAGCCAGTCGCAAATGAGTGTCGAAGTCATCTTCGATCATTGGCCTTCAGCCCCTGAAGCAATGATCATTGTGCCACGTCAAGGCAACGGGATCAGGCTGCTTGCCGGCATCCCTTGGGGGTTCGATCTTGCATCCGTGGAGGGCATAGTAGTGCCTGCCATTGTCAAACTCTTCCTTGATACGACGACTGACCAGAAAGTGAAGATCCGGGGTTACAGTGACGTAGCCCGCATCGAACAGGCTGTGGATATCGCGCCGGAGCAAGAGGCCATTTGGGCCTTCGTGACTCCCGCCATCGCGATAGGGACGGATGTGAGCGGCTTCGAGAGCCGGCAACGTTCGCTCCTGTGTGACAGCACAGCGACGCTGATAGATATCGGTTACGAGTACCCGAAATGCTCCCTGTCCAAGGCGTGGCTGAAAAAGCTGGGGTTCGCCATAGCGCTGCTCCTCTGCTTCAGCCATGCCCAGAATCGGCGTGCTGGGAAGATGATTGTGGACGGCTTCCCAGAGGCGAAGTCCATCCGCGTCGCTGGTGTTATAGGCTTTAAACTTGACGATGTTGGATGACCAGCTTTCGGGCACTTGAAGCCAGTCGGTCTCCTGGAAAAAGAACGGCTGCGTAAGAACCCGGCATCCGATCTCAAAGTCGCTTCGATTGCCAGATTCTAACTTGCGATAACGTGCAATGCGACTGCGCATTTCAGTCGCCGACCACGCGCCATTGGCTTCTTTGAATGCCTCCCAGGCCAGTGAGCAAGGAAGCACGTTGGCATAAGCAAAGATTCCACCACCAACAATTACATTACGGGGTGCGTGCAGTTTGAACAAGAACAACTCGCCTGGGCGAAGAGCGCGGAAGTTCGATGGAGAAGGCGACCAAAAATTTACTTCGGTCAAATTGGGTTGCTGGCGCAGTATCTCGAACCAATCGCCGTCGGTTACTGCAATGACGAGATTGACACTCATACATTTTGCCCGGTCATCAGATAGAGCCTGGCTTATCGTATGAGGAGGTATGAGATGTTAAGGTGAAACTCATGTCGCCCAATCCCACGGAGGGTACGCGAGAATACTCTGTCCCATCAACTCCTGTGAAATCGTCCAACCTGCGTAACCGCCCTTCAGATATCGACCATGGTTGTCAAGTCGTCAGTGACGTAACCACAGTAGCGGCCATAGCGATCGTCAACCGGTCTCAGTTGGCGGAATGCTTTGGGCATTGACTTATTCGTATTATACGTACAATATGGATATTGTCGGTATACGAGATGCAATCATGACCCGAACCACTGCCCTCGAGTTTCAGCGCAAATTCGGCGAATACCAACACAAGGCGCAGCGTGAGCCTGTCGAGATCACTCGCCATGGCCGGCGTGAATTCGTGCTGATGTCGGCCGAACACTATGACTGGTTGAAGGCTGCGGCGCAGCGCACGCACCGGACCGAAGCCGCCGCCGAGATCGTGATCGCCGCGGTGGAAAAGTCTGAGATGGATCCTGAGCACGACGCCCTCGACGATCTCCTCAAGTGAGACGGCGACGTGGCCCTTGGCGAACCTAAGCCTGGGCTCGTCGTGCGGTATGACTTTCTCTGGTCTCGAGAAGCGGTCGCAGGTCGGGAGCAAGGCAAAGACCGCCCGGCCTGTCTTGTCGCGGCGAGCGATAGTTCGGCGCGTCCGCGCTATGTCGTGCTGCTCCCGATCACGCATACACCGCCCGCTGGCGATACGGTCGGCATCGAAATTCCGGCAAAGGTCAGGCGAGCGATCGGGCTCGATGACGAGCCAAGCTGGGTTGTCGTCTCGGAGTACAATGTCGATGAATGGCCGAATGCCGGACTCTCCCCACTTTCCGGCAGGCCGGGCACGTTCAGCTACGGCTTCATTCCCCCTGGCCTGTTCAAGGTGATCAAGGCCAAATTCCTCGAATTGGCAAAGCAAGGAAGGAGCGATGTGGTACGCCGCTAATTCAGGCACTTTCCTGAGAAAATGGCGACGCGCGTTGGGCCGGCACGCCCTGTAACTTATACCTTGCCTCAGGCCGCATCATCGGCGGATGAAAAATGGATGAAAAAGAGCCTTACCCAGCGATAAAATTTGGTGCAGTCTTTCGCATCCGCTTTTGAGGGGCGGGTATCCCACGGAAGCGGTAGGGCCCAGCCGCCTGATTTCGCCGTCCTGGCGGCGGGCCCGCCTTGCTCCATCGGGTTGTCGCCCGCGGCGTCTCAACCTGTCTTGCGCCAGAGGGCGCGGTTCTCATCGACGAAGGCGGAGAAGCCCCGCGGCTTGTGTCCGCTCACGCGCTCGACATCGGGAGAGACGGCGGCGGCGCGGCCCTGCTCGATGCAGCCATAGATGCGCCGGTAATAGTCGATCGCCTTTTGGGCCGTGCCTTTTTCGGCGAGCGCCTTCAGATAGTCGTCGAGCCGCGGGTCCTTGTGGCGCATGGCATGGCCCGCCGCCTGTCCTATCGCTTGCGTCACCTCGGCGAAGGTCAGGGCCTCGGGTCCCGTCAATGTGTAATGTTTGTTGGCATGGCCGGGCGAAAGCAGCGCTGCCGCTGCGACCTCGGCAATGTCGCGCGTGTCGACGAAGCTCACCCTCTGGCCGGCGGCGGGCAGCGTGATCTCGCCGGAATCGCGCAACCCCTCCAGGAAGTAACCCGGCTCGGCGAAATTCTGCATGAACCAGTTCGGCCGCAGGATCGTCCAGGCGGTCGGCAGGGCCTCGATGAGGCGCTCGACCCTGCGCTCATCCGTCGCCTCGTCACGATGGCCGGCATCGATTTCCGACAGGAGCACGAGCCGCTCGACCGGCTTTGCCGATTTCAGGAAGTCGGCGACGGTGCGCGCCGGGTCGGCGGTCTTCGGCTTCACGAGATAGATCGCCGTCACGCCCGCCACGGCCTCGGGCCAGGTGCCGGGATCGTCCCAGTCGAAACGGAGAGGCGTGATGCCGGCGGCGTCGAGGCCGGCGACATTCCGTCCGGCGCCGCGCACGGTGATGCCCTTTTGCTGGCCGAGGATCTTCGCGAGTTGACGACCGGTCTTGCCGCGCATGCCGGTGATCAGGACGGTGGTCATCCGCATCCTCCCAGGATTTATTACCCTAAGGAATGCTTAGCACATCGCGCGCCGCCCGGTCTCTTCCCTCATCCCTGCCATATGGAGCCGGTGCGCGAATGCACATAGAAGATGTAGGTGCGCCCGTTCCTGAAAGCGAAGAACGAATAGACCGTGGAGATGCAGCTCTTCACCTTGACGGTCTTGAACCCCATTTCGCGCACCTTGTGCCGCGCCGTGTTGCAGCTGATCTTGTAGTCGTTCTTGATGCGGTATTTGACCTTCGCTTCGGCGCCCGTGTCCGGTGCGGCCAGGACGAAGAGCGAGGCAATGGCGGCGAGCGCGGCGAGTTTCTTCATGGTCGTCAACTCCAGCATGAGAAGGCCTGTGTCCGATTACGCCCGAAGCGGGATTTCGCATTCAGCCTCAGACGTATTTCACGAAAGTTTCATCTTAGGCGACACCGCCGGCTTTGGCCGCTCCTCAAAATACTAAACACAGAACTAAACATTCTGGTTCAGTATCTTACCGTATTGCAGCGAAATTGCCTTCGCATATGCACTGTTACCTGCTTGCTTTGTTTAGTAGTCTGAGTATTAATAAACAAAATTACTAAACAACGGGATTCGGCTCCGGCCCTGATGGCTTGGGCCGGAAGCGCATCAGGGCAGCCGCCACAGGCCGCCCTAATGCGGGAAACGCAACGGGAGGAGACCTCATGAAGACTGTGCTGAAGACTTGCGCGGCGGCGGGGCTCGCCGCTTTTATCGCCGCTGCCGGCCAATCCAGGGCGCAAGCGGCGGAACTCACTCTGTGCTGGGCCGCCTGGGACCCGGCGAACGCGCTGGTCGAACTGTCGAAGGATTTCGAGAAGCAGTCGGGCATCACGATGAAATATGAATTCGTGCCCTGGCCGAATTTCGCCGACCGCATGCTGAACGAGCTCAATTCCGGCGGCAAGCTGTGCGATCTCCTGATCGGCGACTCGCAATGGATCGGCGGCGCCGCCGAGAACGGCAACTACGTGAAGCTCAATGATTTCTTCGACAAGGAAGGGATCAAGATGGCGGACTTCGCGCCCGCCACCGTCTATGCCTATTCGACCTGGCCCAAGGGCTCGCCCAATTACTGGGCGCTGCCGGCGATGGGCGATGCCAATGGCTGGTTTTATCGCAAGGACTGGTTCGCCAGGCCAGAACTGCAGGCCGAGTTCAAGTCGAAATACAACCGCGATCTCAGTGTCCCCAAGACCTGGGACGAGTTGAAGCAAGTGGCCGAGTTCTTCCAGGGCCGCGACATCGACGGCAAGAAGGTCTATGGCGCGGCGATCTTCACCGAGCGCGCCTCCGAAGGCATCACCATGGGCGCAACGTCCGCGCTCTACTCCTTCGGCTTCAAATATGAGACCGATCCCGGCTCCTATCGCATGGAAGGGGCGGTCAATTCCGACGATGCGGTCAAGGGCCTCGAATTCTACAAGGCGCTCTACAAATGCTGCACGCCCCCCGGCTACACCGACAGCTACATGGGCGAGGGCCTCGATGCCTTCAAATCGGGCCAGGTCGCCATGATGATGAACTGGTTCGCCTTCATGCCCGGCATGTACAAGGATGAGAAGGTGGGCGGCGAGCATGTCGGCTTCTTTGTCAATCCGGCGCAGAAGGTGGCGGCCTCGACCTTGGGCGGCCAGGGCATCTCGGTCGTCTCCAACACCGACAACATGGAAGGGGCGCTCGCCTATATCAAATGGTTCGCGCAGCCGGACGTGCAGAAGAAATGGTGGTCGCTCGGCGGCTATTCCTGCCTCAATGCGGTGCTGAACGATCCCTCATTCAAGGACTCGCAGCCTTTCGCCGCGCAGTTCCTGGATGCGATGGGCGGCGTCCAGGACTTCTGGCAGGAGCCGGCCTATGCCTCGCTGCTGCAGGCGATGCAGAAGCGCCTGCATGACTATGTCGTCGCCGATCAGGGCACCGCCAAGGAAGCCTTGGACAAGCTGATCGTCGATTGGACCGAGGTCTTCAAGGAAGAAGGCAAGATCAATAACTAGTTGGATGCTCTCACCGGCTTTCCCCCTCTCCCGTCCGAAGGATGGGTGCCCGACAGGGCGGGTGAGGGCTCTTTGTCCCAGCGAGGATAACTCGTTGAGATTACGACGCGTTGCGCGAAAGAGCCCTCATCCGGCCTTCGGCCACCTTCTCCCACGCTACGCGCGGGAGAAGGGGAAATG